>JGI20157J14317_10001479_pt1 | contig 21552 bp, 20 predicted proteins | sample COG_07_FD_14317 | JGI IMG/M metagenome (IMG submission 14317)
AGAGGGATTCGAACCCTCGATACGCTATTAACGTATACGCCCTTAGCAGGGGCGCGCCTTCAGCCACTCGGCCATTTCTCCGTAAACTTTTTGCTTGGAAGATGGGACGACTCAGAAACAACTATGCCGCCCTATTCCAGCGGCGGCATAATATCACATCAGGAAAAAAATCAAAGGCCGTTATCGCTAGAATCTCCGCCTGCAGGCGCTTTTTCTGCACCTTTTTCCATTTGAATTCTCTGGTAAATCTCCTCGCGGTGCACAGCGACTTCCTTTGGAGCATTAACGCCCAATCGAACCTGATTTCCTCGAACGCCGAGGACGGTTACAGTAACTTCATCACCAATAACGAGAGTCTCACCAACTCTTCTTGTTAGAATTAACATAGCTGCTCCTACACTGCTGCCCTACCATTTCATTGGTAGGCTTATTTATCCTTAATCACCCTGGACGGGGTGGGCTGTCCTGCCTACATCTCCTTACAACCGCACTGCCTTCTGACAGGTAATTTCGAATCTAACAGCTTTTACTACGGTTGTCCAAATATTAGCCCTGTTCTGGGTCTGGGGCGTCAAGACCAAACCCGGAATGCAAAGCACGTACCGCTAACTCGAGATAACGCTCTTCAATAACCACAGTAATCTTAATCTCTGATGTGGTGATGAGCTGAATATTGATGCCCTCTTTGGCCAGAGATTCAAACATCTGCGATGCCACACCTGCATGGGAGCGCATACCTACGCCCACAATAGACACCTTGGCAATACGGTCATCTGCATCCACTTCCTGAGCACCCAGGTCAGTAGCAATCTGTTTAAGCAGTTTTTCGGCCTGGGTCAGATCATTGCGGTGCACGGTAAAGGTAATAGTGGCCGAGTTATCTTTGGCTACATTCTGCACAATAACGTCAATCTCTATATTCGCAGCACTGATCGCCCCCAATACTTTATAAGCCACACCTGGCTGATCGGGAATACCTCGAATAGTGAGCTTGGCCTCATCGCGATTAAAGGCGATACCTGAAACAACTGCTTTTTCCATCTGATCTTCATCCTCAAGAGAAATCAACGTGCCTGGGCCCTCTTCAAAACTGGACATTACACGCAGTGGTACATTGTATTTACCGGCAAATTCGACCGAGCGAATCTGCAATATCTTTGACCCCTGACTCGCCATTTCCAGCATTTCGTCAAAGGTAATTTTATCCAGCCGCTGGGCACGACTGACCACCCGTGGATCTGTGGTGTAAACCCCGTCCACGTCGGTATATATCTGGCATTCGTCTGCATTGAGAGCCGCGGCCAGTGCCACTGCTGTGGTGTCGGAGCCACCCCGGCCCAAGGTAGTGATATTGCCCTCTTCATCGGCCCCCTGAAAGCCGGCCACAACCACCACCACTCCAGCTTCAAGATCGGCTTCGATACGATGGCCGTCAATATCCTGAATGCGAGCTTTGCCATGGGCATTGTCAGTGAGAATGCATACCTGGGATCCGGTATATGAGCGAGCTTCAACACCCAGCTTTTTCAGCGCCATACACAGCAGTGCTATGGTCACCTGCTCGCCAGTGCTAACCAGCACATCCATCTCGCGCAGGCAGGGTTCGGCGTCAATATCTTTGGCCAACCCAATCAAACGATTGGTCTCACCACTCATTGCCGATACAGCTACCACCAGCTGATTGCCGCTACGCTGGCTTTTCGCCACCTTCTCGGCAACCGCTTGGATACGCTCTACGGTACCTACAGAGGTACCACCATATTTTTGAACTATTAAACTCATCAGTCTCTATTTTCTGTTTGCTCGAATAAAATCGATTAAACTCAAGTAATTGAAAGGGCGCAGATTAAACAGCAATTTGTCCTCAAAGTTAAGTGCTTGCTTTAGCTGAGGTTTGTTTCAACCCAACTATAGACAGATTCCAAAGCCTCAGGCAATGCACTGATATCAGTAGCGGCACCCTGAGCCATATCTGGTCGACCACCACCTTTGCCACCCACCTGAGCTGCAACATGCTTGAGCAGATCTCCCGCTTTGATCCTGTCGGTCAGGTTATTGGTCACACCAACCAGCAACGCAGCTCTATCACCATCAACTGCCACCAACAAAAATGCACCTTTATCAATTTTCGAGCGCACCTGGTCAGCCACATCTCGGAGGCTCTTCGCATCTGCACCTTCAACCACTGTGGACAGTACATTAATGCCTGCAATTTCACGCAGGCCTGACATAAGGTCTGAGCCTGAGGCATTGGCCAGCTTGCTCTTTAATCCTTCAATCTCTTTTTGCAGGCGGCGATTGTCGTCAACCAGCTGCTGCACCTTATCGACAACGTTGCTGCCAGAGGCGCGGATAACAGTGGCTACCTGGTCAATGCTGTCCTGCAGTTCGTCACACAGAGCCACTGCCTGCTCACCGGTGACTGCCTCAATGCGACGCACACCTGCAGCCACACTGGACTCACCAGAGATTCTCAGCAACCCTATATCGCCAGTACGCGCCACATGAGTGCCACCACAGAGTTCAACTGAGAAGTCGCCGCCCATACTCAGGACTCGTACTTTATCGCCATACTTCTCGCCAAACAGTGCCATGGCGCCTTTAGCCTTGGCATCATCCATCGACATTACAGCTGTGTCTACGCTGCTGTTTCGCAGTATTTCTCGATTTACAATATGTTCTATCTGGCGGATCTGCTCGGGCGTTACCGCCTCATTGTGGCTGAAATCAAAACGCAGTCTCTCGCTATTGACCAGAGAGCCCTTCTGATTGACATGCTCACCCAGCACCAGCTGCAGCGCTGCGTGCATAAGATGGGTGGCAGAATGATTTAGTGCGGTGGCCTGACGAACATTGGCATCCACAACAGCCAATGCTTGCTGATTCGGCTTTATCTCGCCAGAAATCACTCGACCTATATGCAAGTGATGCTCACCTGACTTGCGACAGTCGAGAATCTCAACCTTGCCTGAGTCAGTTTGCATATGACCAGCATCACCCACCTGACCGCCGGACTCAGCATAAAATACTGTTCTGTCTAACAGGACAATAACTTCATCATCTGCTGCGGCGCTATCCACCGGCTCACCGGCGGAATACAGGGCTACAATATTGGCCTTATTTTCCAGAGCCTCATAGCCACAGAACTCTGTATTGCCCTCAACCCTGATACTGTCGCTGTAATCAAGGCCAAACTGGCTGGCGGAGCGAGCTCTGGTACGCTGCTCTTCCATGCACTTTTCGTAGCCATCCATATCTAGGCTGTAGCCTTTTTCTCTAGCCACATCATTGGTTAAATCTGTGGGGAAACCAAAGGTGTCATAGAGCTGAAAGATCAGCTCCCCGGGCAATATCTTGCCAGAGAGTTCGGCCAATCCGGCCTCCAGCACACCCATACCCTTGTCGAGGGTTCGGGCAAATTGCTCTTCTTCTTTTTTAAGTACATCGGCAATCTGATCGGCCATGCTTACCAGCTCGGGATAAGCCTCCCCCATTACTTCAGCCAGAGGACCTACCAGTTTGTGAAAGAAACTACCGGTAGCACCTAGATTGTGCCCATGCCGCAGAGCTCGACGGATAATACGTCGCAGCACATAGCCCCGCCCTTCGTTGGAAGGCTGCACACCATCCACCACCAAAAAAGCGCAGGATCGAATATGGTCGGCCACTACTTTGAGGGAGTTTTCCTGCAGGTTGGTGCAACCGATAACTCCAGCTGCAGATTTAATCAGGTGCTGGAACAGGTCGATATCATAGTTATTGTGCACGCCCTGCATCACTGCGGCGATCCGCTCAAGCCCCATGCCTGTGTCAATTGAGGGTTTTGGCAGCGGTGTCATCTTGCCTGAACTATCCCGCTCAAATTGCATAAACACCAGATTCCAGATCTCGATATAGCGATCCAGATCATCGTCTTCGCTACCTGGGGGGCCTCCGGGGATATCTTCACCGTGATCCCAGAATATTTCAGTACAGGGGCCACAGGGGCCAGTGTCACCCATCTGCCAGAAGTTATCTTCATCAAGGCGCGACAGGCGTGCCGGGTCAACACCAATTTCGTTGACCCAGATATCTGCAGCTTCGTCGTCGCTGATATGCACAGTCACCCAGAGGCGCTCTTTGGGCAGTTCCAGCACCTGAGTCAGAAACTCCCAGGCAAAAGCGATGGCGTCCCGTTTAAAGTAATCACCAAAGCTAAAGTTGCCCAGCATTTCAAAAAAGGTGTGATGACGGGCGGTGTAACCCACATTTTCCAGATCATTGTGCTTGCCACCGGCGCGTACACAGCGCTGGGAGGATACGGCTCTGTTGTAGTCCCGCTTATCTTCACCCAGAAACACATCTTTAAACTGCACCATGCCGGCATTGGTAAACAGTAACGTCGGATCATTGCCAGGCACCAGACTGCTGCTGGGCATAATTTTATGCTGCTTGCTGGCAAAGTAGTTTAAAAAGGCGTCACGTATTTCGGCGCTTTGCATGATTCATTATTTCCAATTGAGGGCCCAGCCATTGTGGCTGAAGCACTTATAAATTTGCTTCCGAGAATGTCTGTTCACTGCCTTTGTTGGCGAGAACATGAAGGTGTAAGTGGAATATGGTTTGTCCTGCATCTGCACCATTGTTGACCACCAGACGAAAGGCTTCATCAATATCATTCTGCCTTGCCACCTCTCCAGCAACCCACATCAAATGGCCCAACAGGGCTTTATCTGCCTGACTGGCATCAGCCAGACATGGAATTGGCTGACGCGGAATCACCAGCATATGTACTGGTGCCTGAGGAGCAATATCGTTGATAACAATGCATTGATCGTCTTCATAGACGATATCTGCAGGTATCTCTCGATTAATAATTCGCGTGAATAGGCTGGCTGTTGTCATGGTTTAATACTCGCAGTTATTTTTACTTGGCAACGCATTTAATTGCACGGCTTCTACTTGGCACCGCCCGATGATTTTAGCTTCTCATCGACATTTAACTGACGGGCTTCGGTCTCCAGCATGACCGGAATACCAGCGCGAATAGGATAGGCCAGGCCACTGGCCCGACAGACTAATTCCTGTTTACCTGAGTCATATTCCAAAGGTGCCTTGCTGACGGGGCAAACCAAGATACTGAGTAGTTTTTTATCCACTGTATTCGTCCATTAAAAAACCGAGCTAGTTTACGCAAAATACAGCCAAACTGCCATGACAACAGCGGGATTTTTGTTTTGTGGAGCTGGCAGGAAGGCCGGTCTATTTGCTGGGAAGGGTCTCCAGGACCAGCTGCGGGTCAATGCGCTGCTGATGCCAATTCATACGCCAGTCCAAATGGGGACCTGTGGCGCGGCCAGTCGCACCCACCAGAGCAATAGGCTGACCACGTCTGACTCTGGTGCCTTCGGCAACCAGAAGACCGCTGAGATGAAGGAAGCTGGAGCTGAGGCCATGACCATGATCGATAATCATTGTGCCACCAGAATAGAATAAATCCGGATGAGCCAGACGTACGATACCTGCCGCAGGAGCAACCACCTCAGTGCCTGTGGGTGCCGCATAGTCAACGCCGTAATGGGGATTTTTTGGCACGCCGTTATACACCCTCTGACTGCCATAGACTCCGGTAATCGGACCGATCAGCGGCTTTTGGAAGCCAGCAAGAAAATCCATCTCGGAGGTTCTATCTTTGCGCGCCTGCCTAACCAGCGCCGAGTCGCTGCGAATCCGTGCCAGATCCACATCGCTGGGCGTAACTGTCTTGGATGGCACACCATTGACGCGCTGGATGGAATATTGCCGCTGGCTGATGGCAAATTTGTGAATAGTCTGCATTGACTTGGCATCAACCACTGTCAATTCGATTGACTCTGGGGCCTCTCTGCCAAGACCCAATAAGAATTGGCCAGATGGCGTCGTCTGTAATGGTTTTCCCTGATAGAAGGCGACTGAGCCTGGGGCAATTTCTCCCAGTACCAATCCGCCCTGCTGAAGGCTGCCCTGCAGTACCAAAGGAGAAGCCTGCAGGCTGAAACAGCTCACCAATGCCCATAACAGCAACCAACGAAAACTCATCGTTCATCTCCGTCGGAACTGGTGTCCTCAATTTTTAAGTAGGGTTCAATTGACTCTATCTGACAGTCACGATTGCTGAGCAGCAACCTCAGGCTGTCAAACTTTGCGCATAGTTGGCTGCCTCGGGTCTTGTAGGCAAAGCCCTCAGAACTAACACCTTTACACTCTCTCTTAAGACGCAAAATCGCCTCTTTACCNCGGCCAATATCAATGATGGCTGACTGATCATTGCTAAAATTGATGCTGCGAATTCTGTTAAGGGAAATACAGCCCCTGCGAATACCCCATTCAGAGGAATCCACTTCGCCAATGGCCTGTATACGTTCAACAAGCGAGGATGCCGGGGATTCAGCATCCTCCACAACGACCGATTCAGCAAAGGAAGCGCCTCCGATAAAGGGTAATAGCCACAAAAGAGCGCAAGTTTTCATCAACCGCCTCGAATCCAAAAAGCCAAGGTTAAAGTAAAACCAAACAACCTGTCGGACGCAAGGGAAACACTGAAATTAATCAAATATTTCCCGCTCGGGGGGGTCCTCAAGCTCTACATAGGGGTCAATGGCAGCCACTCTGCAACTAGACATACCACCAAGAACCTGGAACCGGCTAAACCTCTCACATACCTTGGCGTCATTGCGAATCAGCATAAAACCCCGAGATTTGATGCCAACACACACAGATCCTAGACGCAAAATGGCTTTTTTCTTGCCTCTAAGACTTACAATGGCCGACTGGTCGTCGATAAATCTGATTTTCTTAATACGGCTCGAGTTGAGGCAGCCCTTGCGAATGCCCCATTTCCTTTCATCTACAGAGTCAATTTCACCTAGACGCGCCATTAAAGACAAAGACTCAGCTGGAGTGGACTCCTGCTCAAATCCATCCTCATCCAGCTGGTCTGCCGCAGCCACAAACGGCACTAGGGCAAGCAATCCAGATAACGCAAATAACTTCAGTATCTTAATCATCCTGATCTCCTTGATACTATACTTTCCTGAATAGACAATTTCCTTGGTCTTCCTGTTCGACCCCAGTTATCATTCGTGGTTCGCTAACCAATAAGAAATTAAATAACACAATCAACCTTATATATGACTGTTAAACCGCTATTTACCCCACCTCGATATTGCAGAAATCCGCATATTCAAAGCGCATTGAACAGCATTGGGCCGCGTAAAATTCGCGCCAATCGTTTAGCGGCAAAGCTAAACTCCGAATATTTGATACTGACCACAGAGGCTGGAGTGCGCTTGGCGGCTGAGTATGACCTCAGCTCAGGCGGAGTTGCCCCGGGCAAAAATTCGGTGGTAATTTTGATTCATGGCTGGGAGGGATCCAGCCGATCGGCCTATCAGGTGACCACCGCAAAATACCTTCTTGATCGTGGTTTTGACGTGCTGCGCCTCAATATGAGAGATCACGGAGATACTCAACATCTAAACCGCGGCATATTTAACTCCACCATGACTGCAGAGGTTGGTGATGCCATCGGGGTCTTTCTCCGGCAGCACAGCTATCCATCGGTATTTTTGGCTGGTTTTTCACTGGGTGGCAACTTTACTCTGCGCATTGCTGCAGATCGCGGCACGGAGCTGGGCCTCAAATCTGCTGTGGCTATTTCGCCCCCGGTAGACCCGGTAAATGCCATGAAAGCATTGAATCAGGGGTCGTTTATCTACAAAAAATATTTTATGCATCGCTGGACCACCTCTTTGCGTAAAAAACTCGTCCACTTCCCTGATTACGATTTTGGACCAGAACTTGAAAGCGCCAAGACATTTGATGAAATGAATCAGTTCTTTGTACCAAAATACACCGAGTTTAAGGATGCCGAGAGCTATTTCAGATCCTACGCTCTAACCGGTGATCGCCTGAGAGATCTTAAAATACCAGCCCACCTGATCACCGCGGCCGATGATCCAATTATTCCGGTGGCAGATCTAGATAAAATTAACTGCCCAGAGATGCTCAATCTGGAGGTTCACCCCTATGGAGGTCACTGCGGGTTCATTATGAATCTTCGTGCTCAGAGCCATATGGAACCAAGGCTCGTAGAATTATTCGATAGCTATCTGGAGCATCAAGCCTAGTATTCATCCAGCTCAATTTCAGATAGAGCATGCTTGATCTGATCAAAATTAAAACCTCGATATTGCAAAAATCGCACGCGCTTCGCTTTATCCTTCTGATCTGCTATCGGTTTACCACCAAATTTACGCTCAGCAACTTCTCTGGCCAAGGCAAACCAATCTGTCTCTGATGCCTCAACTGCGGCGTCCAACAATTGGTCTTTGATACCTTTTTGGCGAATATCCATACGAATTCTGGTCAGACCCTGACCCCGGTAAATTCTAGAACGCAGAAAGGCTTCAGCAAAACGCTGATCCGACTGCAGGCCCTCTTCCTGCAAACGGTCTAATACAGCACTGATAGCCGAGTCGCCATCGAAGCGCTTATCAAGTTTTTTAGCCAGCTCAGCGCGGGAGAATTCACGGCCAGTCAACAAATCCATTGCAGCACAACGAATTTTGGCTGGGCTCGCGCTCTCTGGTTGTATTGTCATAACAGATACCAAAGGTTAAATCTCAGTAAGCTCAAAGGATAAACAAGCCATAAAAAAAGCGCCACCCAGGCGCTTTTTTTATAATGCTTACATCTAATGACCCGCACTTATTCTTCAGACATATCCTGCTCTGGTGCCGCGGGAGCTTCTGGTTCCGGAGTGAGGCCACCCAGCTCTTTAGCTCTAATCTGCTCTTCAATCTCAGCGGCTATCTGGGGGTTTTCGGTGAGGAACACACCAACATTGGCCTTGCCCTGACCTATCTTGTTACCTTTATAGGCATACCAGGCACCAGACTTGTCAACCAACCCATGCTTAACACCAAGGTCAACCAGCTCGCCATTGCGGTTAATACCGCGGCCGTAGAGAATCTGGAATTCTGTCTGTTTAAAGGGTGGTGCTACTTTGTTCTTCACCACTTTTACTCTGGTTTCGTTACCCACAATCTCATCGCCGTCTTTAACCGCGCCAATTCTGCGGATATCCAGACGAACAGAGGAATAAAATTTCAACGCATTACCCCCAGTGGTGGTTTCAGGGTTGCCGAACATAACACCGATTTTCATACGAATCTGGTTGATAAAAATCACCAGGCAGTTAGCTGTTTTAATATTGCCGGTTAACTTGCGCAGAGCCTGAGACATCAGGCGGGCCTGCAATCCTACATGGTGATCGCCCATCTCACCTTCAATTTCTGCTCTTGGAGTCAATGCTGCTACAGAATCCACCACCAGCACATCACAGGCGCCGGAGCGAACCAGCATATCTGTGACCTCCAGGGCCTGTTCTCCGGTATCAGGCTGAGACACAATTAAGTCATCAACCACAACACCGAGTTTCTCGGCATAGACCGGATCCAGAGCATGCTCAGCATCGATAAAGGCACAGGTGCCCCCCGCTTTTTGTGCTTCGGCAATGACCTGCAAGGTTAAAGTTGTTTTACCTGAAGATTCCGGCCCGTAGATCTCAACCACTCGCCCTTTAGGCAGACCACCAATGCCCAGAGCAATATCCAGTCCCAGGGAACCAGTAGAGATAGCAGGTACTGCCTGACGCCCGTTCTCGCCCATGCGCATCACTGTGCCCTTGCCAAACTGACGTTCGATTTGACCCAGCGCTGCCTCTAATGCTTTTGATTTGTTGGCGTCCATAATTGTTATCCTCGGTAAATTGGTCTCGTTTTGTTGGTTACTGATTATCTAACCAGTAACTGTATGACTATACAGTAGTCGATTCAGTAATCTGATGCAACAGTTGTTTTAACGAAATTGTGATTGCCTGCTCACGCACCTGGTCACGGCTTCCAGATAATAGATATTTACGACTGACGATTGTCCCTGGACCCGCCCAGCAAAACCACAGAGTACCGACCGGCTTATCTTCAGTGCCACCCCCAGGCCCGGCGATACCACTCAGGGCAACAGCATAGTCAGCACCAGCGGCATCAAGGGCGCCCTGAGCCATGGCAACCACCACGGATTCGCTGACAGCACCCTCTTCAGCCAGGGTTTCTGGAGAGACCCCAAGTAATTTCTGCTTGGCACTATTGGCATAGGTGACAAAACCTGCGCCAAACCAGCCAGAGCTGCCGGGCACAGCAGTAACGGCATGGGCGACACCACCGCCGGTACAGGACTCTGCCAGAGTCAGGCTGGCACCCCGCTGGACAAGGGCTTCGCCAACCTGTGCGGCAAGATCATAGATAGATTTATTCATGGCGAAAGTGTAGCTCTCTTTGAATGAAGCTGATAGGGCTTTTGCTCTATCAGCTGCAGTTAGAGCTCACTTACTTGGAGAAAAATGCTGCTTGTGTTTATCAAGCAGAAGGCGGAACCAAATCCGCTGCGATACATTGATCCAACAGCTCAAGAAACCCTTTGCGCGACTTATTCTTGGTGCCATTAAAAGCACCCATATTCAAATTGCCAAACATCTCGGCAGCCTTAGCGGCAGCTGCACCAAGGTGCTCCAATGGCACTGCGCGATCATAGAAACCAGCAGATATAGCATCCTCAGGACTCCAGATCTCGGCATTGATAACAGCTCGGCTGAAATAGGCAAGAGGAATGCGATAGCGGGCCAATTCGATGCCAAAATTATGCATAGTCATGCCGATCATGGTTTCATTGAGACCAATCTTGTACTCACCGGCAGCGCCAATGCGGTAATCACAGGCCAGCATCAAAAAGGCACCCATCGCAATACAGTGGCCAGTTGAAACACCTATCACTGGTGTCGGGAATGCTAGTATTCGGCGCGCCATCTGTGATCCTCTGGCGGTCAGCTCGAGGGCATTCTGCGGGCCTTTGCCCATCTCTTTAAGATCGAAACCACCAGAGAAAATGCCATCGCGACCCTGCAGTATAACCACCGCACCAGCGGCTTCCGCCTGATCAAATGCCGCTTCCAACTGATCCCACATGTCGTAACCAAGGACATTGGCTTTGCCATCGTCCATTAGGATATTGGCAACCCCGTTCTCAATTGAAACTGTCACTGTACCGCTCATGTTTCCCCCTGAATTTGCATAATATTATCGTGAAAGTATATGGGTCAGTTTACCTGTTTTGGGCCATAGAAAAACCCCGGCAGCTAAAATCATCAGAGATTTGGCGACCGACAGGTCTTGCCTGTGGGTCTATACTAAAAAGCCCGTATTTCAATAGTCTACAGCCGCCACAATGTACTAAACTGTCTCACGTATAAGCCGGGCTAAACGCCCACCCAGATCAGCTCAGATATTGTGACCGCTAAATGACTAAGAAAGCCGATTCCAGCCCGCATACACCAATGATGCAACAGTACCTTCGCATCAAAGCAGAACATCCCAACGATATAGTGTTTTATCGCATGGGTGATTTCTATGAGCTGTTTTTCGATGATGCCAAAAAGGCCAGTCAACTACTGGATATCACATTGACCGCCCGGGGCAAAGCCAATGGCAACCCCATACCTATGTGTGGTGTGCCCTATCATGCCGCCGAAGGCTATCTGGGAAAACTGGTAAAACAGGGTATTTCAGTCGCCATTTGCGAGCAGGTTGGCGACCCGGAAACCAGCAAAGGCCCAGTGGAGCGCAAAGTGATGCGCGTGCTGACACCGGGCACCCTGACCGATGAAGCCCTGCTGGACGACCGCGGCGATAGCCTACTGGCCGCGATCAATAGTCGCGACAACCAGTTCGGCATAGCAATATTGGATATGAGCAGTGGCCGCTTTCAGCTGTTACAGCTTGACAGTGAAGATGAATTGCACGGCGAACTACAGCGGTTAAATCCGGTGGAAGTGCTGATTAATGAAGACCTGTCAGCGCTGAACTCGCTAGAGACAAGACCGGGCCTGCGCCGCCGCCCACCCTGGGAGTTTGAGATCGACAGCGCCGAGCGCCTGCTAAACAAACAGTTTGGCACCAAAGATTTAAGCGGATTTGGCTGTGAGCACTTGCCGATTGGCATCAGCGCCGCTGGCTGTCTGTTGCAGTACGCCATCGACACCCAGCGCAATAACCTGCCCCATATTCGCAGCATCAGCGCCGAAAACCGCGAAGACAGTGTGGTCATGGATGCCGCCAGCCGACGCAATCTGGAGCTGGATATCAACCTCAGCGGAAGTCAGGACAACACCTTGTTTGAGGTACTGGACAACACTGCCACCAACATGGCCAGCCGCCTTATGCGCCGCTGGCTTAATCGCCCATTGCAAGATCTGGCTGTATTGGAGGCCCGCCAACAATCCATAGCTGCAATGCAGCAGCATTATCTGTATGAAAACCTTAACAGCCAGCTAAAACAGGTGGGTGACATGGAGCGCATACTGACTCGCGTGGCCCTGCGCTCCGCACGCCCCAGAGACCTGACCAGATTACTCGATTCATTGGCGGCACTGCCGCAGATCGCCAGCCAGCTGCAAACCGCAGAGCAGGGACATCTGCAGAAACTAGCTGAAGGCGCCAAGCCCCTGCCCCACCTTGTGGAAGTACTTGCCACTGCCATCAAAGAAAATCCTCCGGTAGTTATCCGCGATGGGGGCGTTATTGCCGATGGCTATGACAGTGAACTGGACGAGCTGCGCGCTCTAAATACTAATGCTGGCGAGTTTCTGCTGGCTATGGAAGAGCGGGAAAAAGCCAGCACCGGAATCTCCACCTTGAAAGTCGGTTACAACCGAGTGCACGGCTACTATATAGAAATCTCGCGGGGGCAGAGCGACAAGGCACCGGTGGAATATATTCGCCGCCAGACCTTAAAAAATGCCGAGCGCTTTATCACNCCAGAGCTAAAAGAATTTGAAGATAAAGCCCTGAGCGCCAAAAGCCGTGCCCTGAGTCGGGAAAAGCATCTCTATGATGAGCTGCTTGAAACGTTAAATCAGGATCTCGCCATATTGCAGACCTGTGCCGCCGCCGTGGCGGAACTGGATGTGCTGGCCACATTGGCCGAGCGCGCCCATAACTTAAATTTCTGCATGCCCAGATTGCAGCAACAGCCGGGCATCAATATCGAAGGCGGCCGCCACCCGGTGGTCGAGCAGGTATCTGCTGAACCCTTTGTGGCTAATGACCTAAAAATGAACAGCGAGCGCAAAATGCTGGTGATCACCGGCCCCAATATGGGTGGTAAATCTACCTATATGCGCCAGGCCGCGCTTATTATCCTGCTGGCACAAATCGGCAGTTTTGTGCCAGCGACCTCCGCCACCATCGGCTTGGTTGATCGTATCTTCACCAGAATAGGCTCCTCCGATGATCTGGCCGGGGGCCGCTCTACTTTTATGGTCGAAATGACCGAAACTGCCAATATTTTGCATAATGCCAGCGACCGCAGCCTGGTGTTAATGGATGAAGTAGGCCGCGGCACCAGCACCTTCGATGGCCTATCTCTGGCCTGGGCCTGCGCCTTTTATCTGGCAGAAAAGGTAAAAGCCTTTACCCTTTTTGCCACCCATTACTTTGAGTTAACGGCCCTGCCGGACAAGCTCTCGGGTACCGTAAATGTGCATCTGGATGCAACAGAATACAAAGACAGCATCGTCTTTTTGCATGCAGTCCAAGATGGTCCCGCCAGTCAGAGCTATGGTATTCAAGTGGCCAAACTGGCCGGCATTCCCGCAGATGTGATTGCCCTGGCGCGGCAAGAGTTAGCTGTGTTGGAGGCTGGCAGTTCAGGTGTTATCAGCCCTAGGCAACAACCAGAGCCAAGCCAAACCGAATTATTTCTACCACCGGTTAACCCCGAGTTGCATAAACGGCTGGAATCTCTCCGCCCCGACGAGCTGTCTCCAAAGCAAGCTCTGGATCTGGTGTATGAACTAAAAAAGTTACTCTGACGTATCCCAACACCGCAGCGCATAAGATAGAACCAAATAACCTCAGCAAGGCATTCACAGGAGAAATCTTCCTGCTATAATGCCGCGCCTAGAATGACCTGAAACGGATAAGAGTGGTAATAAATGACCTTTATTGTTGGTGACAACTGCATTAAGTGCAAGCACACAGACTGTGTAGAAGTCTGCCCTGTAGACTGTTTTTATGAAGGCCCCAACTTCTTGGTGATTCACCCGGACGAGTGTATTGACTGCGCTCTGTGTGAACCCGAATGTCCCGTGGATGCTATCTTTGCTGAAGACGAAATCCCCGAAGGTCAGGAGATTTTCCTAGAACTAAATGCCGAACTGGCCGATGTATGGCCCAATATCACCGTGCAGAAAGAACCACCACCAGATGCAGAAGAATGGAATGGTGTTCCAGATAAACTGCAATACCTGGAACGATAAGCTACACTGCAATCATCACCGCACCCGTAGCTCAGCTGGATAGAGTAGGTGGCTTCGAACCACTTGGTCGGGGGTTCGAATCCCTCCGGGTGCGCCAAACACAAAAACCCCAGCACAGCTGGGGTTTTTTTATGTTTGTTACCGCCGTAGGCCTGATTCAAGCCCCTAATTGATCCGAGCTCCGATTGCGCAGCAAGGCGGGTTAGAACGACGGCAACCGCAAAGGTCTAACCTTTAACCTGAGATATCGTACCCTCTTTAGCAGGGCGACTTCTAACGGAAGTATAGGTAGAGCAAGTTCCTTTGTTTGCATCCAGGGTAAATGCAACAACAACTGACTTGGTCTCAGCATAGGCGCGACATTTCTCGACACTTCGATATTTTTTCGACTTTTTAATCGCATGAACCTTACCGCTGACTGCCACGCCCTCTTCGACTGGCGCCCAGGATGATGCAAAACTCATGGCCGGTAANACCATCAACAAAATCAAACTGCTCATTACTACATTCTTCATAACTGCTCCGTACATTAATTTAAAAAAACCATCCACTATTGTATAGCACTTTTATTGCAATATTGTGACAACAGCATTTCTTCGCCAGATAAACAACATCAGCTCAATCTATACAGCAGCGCTACTTCGGAAAACTTAGTTTTATCATCATTCACAACAAGGCCTCTTTACCCGTAGCCACTTGAATGGTTTTGATCGATACGTTGCGCCACGCCATTGATAAACTGGATTTCTGACGCTGCACATTTACTCTGTTGAATTGGATGGACAGGGCTGACTGTTTTCCAATGAAGCTGTAAAGCTGAGCATCTGCAAGAGCAACTGCTCTACGCTACCAGCCAAATCGAGCTTTAATAATGGCACCTGTTGATCAAAGGGTTCCATTTCAGCAATTTGGCTTCCAAGTAGTTGTGGCGACATAAAATGGTCACTTCGCTTTGCCAACCGCTCAATGATAAGCCCTTGCTCTCCATGCAATAACACTCCCGCTCTGTCCCTATAGGCACTAAATATGACTTTTCTGTGCTGTTGCTTCAACCCGGAGTAAGCCAGAATGCAGCTTTTGTTTTGTGCCTGATATTCACAGAGTTGTCGGTAGATACGCTGTATCCAGGGCCCGCGCTGTCCGTCAGTCAGCGGAATACCACGGGACATTTGCTCAATAGCATCTTCACTGTGCAGACTGTCAGCGTCTAGATAGATAAATCCAGACTGTCTTGCAAATTCGTTAGCCAATGTCGACTTGCCTGTTCCCGATACACCCATAACCACAAGCAGCAGGGGTTGCGATCTCGACTCAAGCGCTTTTTCTGATAACGACATCTCAGGTTCCTGGCAAATGTATTGTTTTAGCTTCTTCAAGCGCCCAACAAATCTAAATATCTACGGGATTAGCAGAATAGTTGTAAACGGCGTTATTGTTACATAAAATGGTTGCGCAACCAATTGTCCGCTGTATAAAAATTTACCACAAAGAAATCAGCGCAAAACCTATATAAACAAGGGATTTTTATGACTTCTGCTATTCAAAGGCTGACCCTCTCAGCGTTTCTTTTTATCTCAATGGACGGCCTAGCCGCAACAGCATCCTATCTGGATACCAGCCTAACCTCGGACAAGCGCGTTGAGCTGTTAATGAATCAAATGACTCTGGATGAAAAAATTGGTCAGATGTGCCAGTTTGTCGGTGAAGCCTCAGATATCGACTTTGATAGCAAAGACACTAAATCAGATTACACCCTGGCACTGGGTGACAGAGCAGGGTTAATTAAAGAGGGCAAGATTGGCTCGTTTTTGAAGGTCTCTACCTATCAGGAAGCCAATATATTGCAGAGCTTGGCAGAGGAATCACGACTTAAAATCCCACTACTTATCGCCACGGACGCAATCCATGGCCATGGTATGTATATGGGCCCCACCACCATCTATGCCACGCAAATTGGCCTGGCCGCATCATTTGAACCTGAGCTGGCCGAGTTAATGGCTGAATATACCGCCCATGAAATGCGCGCCACAGGATTTCAGTGGGCCTACTCTCCCAATATTGAAGTTGTGCGAGATTCACGCTGGGGTCGCATTGGCGAAACCTTTGGCGAAGACCCCTACCTGGTCACCGAAATGGGCAATGCCATGGTGCGAGGTTATCAGGGTAGCGACTTTAGCTTATCGACCAATGTATTGGCATCTGCCAAGCACTTTGTAGGTGGAGGCATTGCCTATAATGGTGTCAATGGCGCTCCAGCAGACGTTTCCGAGCGCACTTTGCATGAAATATTTTTCCCGCCCTTTGTTGGCTCAATCGACAATGGTGTCTACACCATTATGCCTGCCCACAACGAAATCAACGGCATTCCCGCACATGCCCATGAGGAATATTTAACTGACTTGATTCGTGATGAATGGGGCTTCGAAGGGTTTTACGTCAGTGACTGGATGGATATCCAACGTCTGGAAAGTGCCCACAGAATTGTTGACTCAGAGCGAGAGGCAGACAAGGTTGCTGTGCTGGCCGGTATGGATGTGCATATGCAGGGTCCTGGTTTTTTCGACAATGTTAAAGATCTGGTGGAAAACGGTGAAATACCAGTAAGCCGCATTGACCATGCTGTCAGCAAAATTCTCTACTCTAAATTTCAATTGGGACTGTTTGAAAACCGTTACACAGATAAACAGACGGTTGCAGATACATTGCTTAAGGAAAGCCATCTTGAGCTGGCATTAAAAACCGCGCAAAAGTCCATGGTACTGCTGAAAAACAATGGCGTATTGCCGATTCAGCAGGATATCGACCGTATCCTGATCACAGGCCCCAATGCTGACCATCAGGCACTTCTGGGAGAATGGGCACGGGTGCAGCCAGACAATAATGTTATTACTGTGCTGGAAGGGGTTAAAGAGCAATATGCCCAAGGCACTAAAATTGATCATGTCGCCATTGCCCGACATGATGTAATTTCACCTACAGAATTATCCAAAGTGGGCAAGTTAGCCAAACGAGCAGATGTGGTTATTGCTGTTATGGGTGAAAACTCACTGCGCTTTGATAAAAACAAAACCAGTGCCGAGAATGTCGACCGCCCAACCTTAAACCTGATTGGCAATCAGATTGAATTGCTTGAGAAAATTAAAGCCAGCGGTGCCAAATTAGTTGTTGTACTGGTCAATGGTGGCCCTATTGCGTCGGAGTGGTTAGCTGAAAATGCCGATGCTATTGTCGAAGCTTGGGAGCCGGGCATGTTTGGTGGGCAAGCTATCGCCGAAACCCTAGTGGGCAAGATAAACCCAGGCGGCAAACTGCCTATTACAGTGCCCCGGTCCGTTGGCCATCTGCAGAGCTTTTACAATCATAAACCTTCAGCATTCCACCGCGGCGGGTTTTATTTGAGCAGCCGCAAGCCACTGTACTACTTCGGTTACGGACTCTCTTACACCACATTTGATTACAGCAATCTAAGCATGCCAGAGACCATATCCACCACTGACAGTCTCAACCTCAGTGTTGATATAACCAACACCGGCGATATGGACGGCGATGAAGTGGTGATGATTTATATTAATGACAAAGTCAGCACAGTGACCACACCGGTGAGAAAACTGGTGGCATTTAAACGGGTGCATTTGAAGCGCGGCGAGAAGCAGACCCTGAGCTTCACCATTGCCAACAAAGACTTTGCACTATTAGACCGGCGCATGAATTCAGTTGTCGAGCCAGGTGAATTTGAAATTATTATTGGTGATCGGCTAAAAGTCGCAACCATTAGTGCTCAAAACTAAGCGTTCAATCTTGCGTTCTTCGGGGAATTGATATGGATTTAAGTTTATTTTTTGTGGCTGGTGCGGGCATTGCCCTGTTGCTTTTTTTGGTGATCGCACTGCGAGTACCAGCATTTCTGGCTCTGCTGGTTGCCAGCTTAAGCGTTGGCCTCCTGTCAGGTTTGGAACCAACCCAGGTTATAGATTCAATCAAAAATGGTATGGGCGGCACTCTGGGCTTTGTGGCGATTGTTGTGGGTCTGGGGGCTATTCTTGGTCAAATCTTAGAGAGCTCCGGTGGCATCGAACGCATTGCTGACAGTTTAATACGCACCTTTGGCCCAGAGAAAACCCAGTGGAGCCTTGGGGTCACCGGTTTTGTTGTCGCCATCCCGGTATTTTTTGATGTGGCATTTATTATTCTGGCGCCACTGCTATATGGCCTGGCTAATCGCTCTGGTCGCTCATTGTTGTACTACGCTATTCCGCTTTTAGCGGGACTGGCGATTACCCATAGTTTTATCCCGCCTACTCCTGGCCCTATCGCCGTGGCTGAATTAATTAATGCCGACCTGGGCTGGGTTATTCTGTTTGGGGCTTTAACTGGCATACCTGCCATGATTATTGCAGGACCCTGGTTTGGACAATTTGTCGCCAATAAAATTTTTGTTGCGGTTCCAGAGGCCCATCGCAATAATCCCATTACATCAGATATTTCCTCACCGAGTTTTGCCTGGGTTTCCTCTATTATTTTGCTGCCATTGTTGCTGATTATGTTGGCGACAACCGCACCTTTTGTCCTAGCCCAAAGCAGCCCTTTACTCACAGCTATCCGCTTTTTAGGTCATCCATTTGTAGCACTATCCATCGCCACTATTCTTGCCCTGTTGATAGCCCATACCAAATGTGATCTGGACAAAGAGTCATTGTTAAATATTGCCAACAAAGGGTTAGAGCCTGCGGGTATTGTTATTTTAATCACAGGTGCGGGCGGTGCGTTTAAACAGGTACTGATTGATTCTGGTGTGGGCCAAATGCTGGCCTCGGTATTTATTGAAGCTCAGTTCTCTGTATTTATTTTGGGTTTTTTAATTGCGGCCATTACGCGCATTGCCCAGGGTTCGGCAACAGTTGCCATGATCACAGGCGCGGGATTAATGGCTCCTATATTACAATTACAGCCAATCTCGGCACCCAGTTTGGGTTTGCTGGTTATTGCTATTTCATCTGGGGCAACCATACTCTCCCATGTCAATGACTCCGGGTTTTGGCTGGTCAGTCGCTATCTCGGTATGAGTGAAACAAACACCTTAAAAACATGGACAGTTATGACAACATTAATCTCTCTGGTCGGACTGGCCAGCTGTCTGCTGATATCCCTGTTTTTGTAAATATGTAATCATAGTCCTATGGCAAACAATGACAGTCACAGCGGTAAGCGCCTTACCCTAAAAGATGTCGCGGCAAAGGCTGATGTTAGTCCTATCACCGTATCCCGAGTGGTCAATGGTTATGACGGCGTGCGGGCCAATGTCCGCGAGAAAGTAGAAGCGGCCATTGCCGAGCTGGGCTATATCCCCAATCGCTCGGCCAGTGTGCTGGCATCTTCAAAATCAAAGTTAATTGGCGTGCTGATCCCCTCGTTATCCAATGTGGTATTTAACGATGTACTGCGTGGTATTTATGATATTGCCACCCCGGCCAATTACCAGGTACTGCTGTTTAACACACATTATTCTGCCGCCGAGGAAGAGCGCGCCATCCGCACCTTACTGGGCCAGTCTCCCGAGGGTTTAATTATCACAGGCGGCGAACAAACCACTGCCGCCAAAGCAATGTTACAAGCGTCTGCTGTACCTGTGGTTCAGATTATGGGTGAAGTGGATAACCCAATTGATATCAATGTAGGGTTTTCACATTTTGATGCGGGAGCCGCTGTGGCTCAGTTATTACTGGATAAGTCCTACAGCAAAATTGGTTTTATCGGCGCCCGCATGGACCGCAGAACCTGCGAGCGACTAGCCGGGTTTGAGCATGTTTTATCAGCAGCAAACAGCCTGGATAAGGCAAGGGTTATAACTACCCCCGAGCCATCCTCTGTCTCTAAAGGTGCCTTATTATTCAGAGAGCTGATGACTATAACCAAAGGCGACTGTGATGCGGTATTTTGCTGTAACGACGATCTGGCACTAGGTGTCTTACACGAGAGCAAAAAAATGCAGCTCAAGGTGCCAGAAAAATTTGGTATCTGTGGCTTTAATGATATTGAAATGGCCGCCTATGCTGAACCTGCACTCTCCACAGTGCGAGTTAATCGATACAACATGGGCAGTAAGGCTATGGAGGTTATTTTTGAAAAAATAACCTCCCCCGGTGACAAGACCATACCAATAGCAAACTATATCAATACAGGTTTTGAGTTAGTAACCAGAAAATCAACAAGATAACTACAAACCAAAAAAATCAATTAACTGGAAAATAATCAAGATGCCCCTGTTATTGCAGAGTGAAACTCTATCTAGAAAAACCTCTCTTGTCGCTGCAGTTTGTCTGAGCATGCTGGGGACTGCATGCTCTGAAGTGAAATCACCTGAGGGTATCAAGCAGCTGACCTCCGTTGCTGCTTTCAATGCTAAATACTGTTCTGCAGCTTCACAAAACATAAAATTAGACCTAAGCAATATCCAGCTTAAACGTGAACAAAATATTCCTCTAATGTATCAGGGGTTCAATAATATTGAAGGTCCTCTATGGCATGATGGTGCCCTGTATTACTCAAATATGGGGTCACAGCAACCAGATGAAAATGGCTTTGTACTAAGCAACCAAACCACAATATGGCGCTGGGTTCAGGGGGAGCAACCAAAGCTGTGGATGAAAGATACTGTTGCAGGCAGTAATGGTCTGGCTGTGGACAGTCAGGGTAATTTATTGGCCGCTCGGCAGCTTGACGGATCACTGTCTTCTATTGATTGGCAAAGCAAACAGATCACAGCAATTGCGAGCACTTACAATGGCAAACGATTTAACTCCCCCAATGACTTAACGGCTGCCCAAGATAATACGATTTATTTCACTGACCCCAATTGGAACACCCCCTCAAATATTGACCCGAGCAGTATTCAGGGTGGCGGACAACCCGGCTCTCTAGAGCCGGGGCAACGAATTTACCGGGTCAGCCCAAAGGGTAAAGTCACTGCCACCGCTGTTACTGACCTTGTACCAGCACTGGCTGACAAGCCGAATGGCATTGTATTATCACTGGATCAACAGCAACTGATTGTCGGTGGCCTGCAGGGGCTATGGGTATTTGATTTAACGGCTGGCGAAGTATCGAATCCACAGAAATTACTGACATCACCCATTGATGGATTAGGCAAAGATTGCAGTGGT
>JGI20157J14317_10001488_pt1 | contig 21476 bp, 21 predicted proteins | sample COG_07_FD_14317 | JGI IMG/M metagenome (IMG submission 14317)
ACTATGGTAAAGCTTACAGATACGACCAAGATAAATTCAATGGGATGGACACATCGTGTAGAAATTGAAGAAGGTGTTTCAGAAATTTATAACTGGTATAAGAACATAAAAAACAGAACTTCATGATTTCCAGAATTTTTACGGCATGCCCTTTGGTCTTTTCTTTTAATGAGAAATTAGATTATTGTAACTTACCTCTTGAAACTTCTAATAATATTTTCAATGCAGTTATAGAAATTCCAGTAGGAACAAATAAGAAACATGAATATAATAAAACTAAAACTTTTGAAATAGATATAGGAAATGCAAAAGATAGTTTAATCCTGGAGGAGTTTTAATGAAAAGAGCTATAACTTTAACAATGACACTTTTAGTTGTGTTTTCGTGTAAAAATAAAAACACAGCATACTCAAAGCCAATCGAAGGCGTGGAACTGCAGTCAATTATTCTCCCAAACTATCCTATTTGGATGTTAAATAGGTTATCGTTAATAAAAACAAAGGAGAATTTAAATCAAACTAACAAACAGGTATTTTCACTTTCTAGAACAAGTACAACGGAAACTGCGTATGCTTCAGCTAATAATATACCGGTTGAGATTGGAAATTATTATAGAGCTAGTGTTTTGGTCAAACAAGATGGTTTAGGAGCTTCTTTTGGATTAAGAATTATTGGAGAATACCCCAATAGGGTAGATGCGGTTTTCGATTTAGAAAAGGGTTTAATAAAAGGTGTTTCTGATGTTGGAACATTCATCAAAGGCGGCGCGAAAATTGAAGACATAGGTGAAGGATGGTATAAGTGTAGCTTGACAGCAAAGACCAGTGCTGAGATAATAAAGATAATATTAGGGCCTAGCTCCGACTCAAATAGTGTAATCACATGGGAATCAGCAAACGAAAAAATTATTAGTATATGTATTATCCCTTCTAGTCTTAGTTTAAATGAACTTGTACTATAGACACAAAAAACATTTACCATGAAAGAATCTAATAAAAAAATTAAATTAGCGATCATTTATTTTTGTTACAATCGTGTTGATCATCTAAAGAGCTCTCTTCCTAAGATACTTGAATTTAAAAAAGAGCTTCCTTTGTTTATTTTTTGTGACGGTCCCCAAAAACACAACCCTACAAAAACAGCCAAAGTTAGAGATTACGTAAAAAAAAGCACAAATGAAATAGAAAACTGTAAAGTAACCTTGAGAGAAAAAAATTTAGGACTAGCAAAGAATGTTGTTTCTGGAGTTAATGAGGTCTTTAATTCAGGGTATGATGCAGTAGCGGTACTGGAAGATGACTGTATACCTTACAGTAATTATTTCGATTACATGGAAAACACGCTAAATTATTACAAGGATTTTGAAAACGTCATGCATGTATCTGGATTTGGAATGCCACTTAAAGACAAACCCATCAAGGACACCTATATTACTCCGTACCCATGCTCTTGGGGTTGGGGTACTTGGAAAAGTAAATGGGCAATTTGTGATTTTGAAGATCAAGCTTATTACAAAAAAATATTATCAGACACCCATTTAATAAAGATGTTTAATTGGTCAGGAAAATCATTTTCATATTTTTTAACGCTACAGGCTAAAGGAGAAGTAAATAGTTGGCTAATTAGGTGGTATGCTCATATTTTCAAAAGCAAAGGTGTTTGTATATGGGCAACAGACACTAAGCTTAAGAACGTAGGCTTTGACGGATCAGGCCAGCATAAAGTAAAACATGATATTTATAATCAAAAGGAGTCGAATAGTATTGATGAATATGACTTTCAGGATAAAACCACTACTTTTGACAAAGGAGTTATAAAACAGTTTCGCCAGTTTTTTATGGGACCGAATATAATTGATAAAATTAAAACGGTTTTATACCTTAAGACGGGGTTATTATTTGAAAAAATTGATGACGTATCAAAACATTATAACAATTAACAATGATTATTTACAAAAAAAACTCAATTATAAGTTCTAAAAGTAGAATTTTCCCTTTTTCTAGGTTCACTAACTCTAAGCTTGAAGACTTTTCTTACATTGGATTATTCGCTTTTGTGAATAACACAACAATTGGGAAATACTGCTCTATTTCTATGAATTTTAAGTCAGGAATGGGTATGCACCCAACAAAATTAGCCTCAACGTCACCAATTTTTTACACAGAAAAATACGCTCTGAAATACTCTTTAGGCTTTAAGCGTTTAGCAAAAGTTAAGGAGTATAAAAAGATTACAATTGGAAATGATGTTTGGATTGGAGCGGATGTTATAATTATGGATGGAATAAAGATTGGAGACGGGGCAATTATAGCCGCTAAAGCATTAGTGTCAAAGGATGTTCCAAGTTATGCCGTTGTAGGAGGAGTTCCCGCCAAAACTATTAAGTATAGGTTTTCAGAAGAAATAATCAATAAATTAAGAGCTCTTAAGTGGTGGGACTGGAGTGAAAAAAAAATAAAAAAAAATGAGTTCTTTTTTAAAGAGGATATCACTATTGATTTAATCAATAAAATTAAAGATTAATGTAGGCAAAATACGCCTTGTTAATTAAGCTATAACTAATAAAACGAAAACTATTTTACCTTAAATAAATTAGATTATTTTTATTAGGAATTGAATTACACATAATAATCGAACATTAGTTAAAGGAAGCTTCATAATGAAACTATTAGATAAGGTATATTCTGTTTTCGAAAATAAAGAAAAAAAAATAGTTGCTTATAATTTTTTATCCCTTGTTATGCTCCAAGGCGCTAATTATATTTTACCTCTTTTAATACTTCAATATTTAGTTAGAGTTTTAGGAGCAGAAAAATTTGGATTAGTGATGTTTGCACAATCCTTTGCTGTTTTTTTAACTGTTTTTGTTGACTTTGGATTTATCACAAGTGGTACTAGAGAAATATCATTGGCCAGAAAAGACAAAGCAAAAATAGGACAGATTTTTTTAGCAATAATGAGTATTAAACTAGTGTTAACAATCATTGCCTTTAGCTTATTATGTGTCATTGTTAACGTCTTTACAAGATTTAGTATTGATGCAGAAGTCTATCTATTAAGCTTTGGAGTTGTGATAGGACACGCGCTCTTCCCCGTGTGGTTTTTTCAGGGTATTGAAAAAATGAAATTCGTAACCCTTATTAATGTTCTCGCTAAGGTAATATTTACCGTTTTAGTGTTTATTTTTATTAAATCAGAATCTGATTACTTAAAAGTTCCTATTTTTAACTCTCTTGGTTTTATAGTATCTGGTTTTATAGGTTTATGCTTAAGTTTTCAATACCTTAGGATTAAACGCCCTAAAATTAGTTTAATCAAACAATTGCTAAACGATAGTTCTAGTTTGTTTGTGTCAAATTTTGCAACAAGTATGTATACCGCAAGTAATGTATTTGTCCTGGGTCTGTTTTCTGGTAATGTAATCGCTGGCGTATATTCGAGCATGGAAAAGCTTACTTTAGCAGTTAAAAATGTGTATGTTCCTTTTTACCAGGCACTATATCCATGGCTAGCGAGACAAGAAGGTCATCAGAAGAAGCAAATCATAAATAAAATCACACTTCCCATCCTAATTGTGAGTATCGTAATCACTTTGATGATTTTGCTTTTTGCAAAAAACATATTAGAAATCGTCTATGATGACGTCTTAATCTCGAGCTATGTTAATGTGTTTAGAATATTAAGCTTTATATCAATATTTTCAGCGCTAAACATGCTCTATAATATGCTGTATTTTCCTGCTATAAAACGGTATAAAATAAGAATGAATATTTTAATTTTCGGGGGATCATTTAATATGATAATGAACCTAGTTATTGTTCAGTTTTACGACATATACGGCATAGCAGTCATTGTAACGATAACAGAGCTATTGTTAGTTTTTATTGGGTACTATTATTTTAAAAAGATAAGTGACCAAATCTCAATTTCTAATATCTAAAAAAATGGCAAATTTAATTTCAGTTCTTTTTATAATTGAGTTTTTTTTGATTTTTTTAATAATGATTTATACATTATTAAAAAAAGGAGTAACATTTAAAGTTGGAATTTCATTTGGGGTTTTATTTTTTATCTTCATCCCTGTCGGGATCATGATATTTACAGGCACATTAGAGCTTTCAAAAGCAGATTTTAATTATACAACATTATCAGATGTTGTTTTGGGAAATAATATACATAGCTCGCTGTTGTTAATAGGTTATATATTTTCCATATTAGTTTACTTATATTTCCCTCCGAGATATTCAACTGTAGAATTTAGTAACGAGTTTAAACCTAATTTAAAAGGCTATTTGATAACTTACGTAATAGGTATGTTGATAGTTTTTGTAGGCTCAGGTTTGTTAGATGGGGGTGATTGGTACCAAAACAGGGAGCATTTTATGCAGTCAAATGGAGCTTTTGCTGTTTTAATTGTTTTTATTGTCAACTCAGCTAAGATATTATTCATTTCCACATTATTTTATAAATGGTTAAGAAATGACTTAAGCTTTTATGCGTTCATGTTTTTTACTTTGATTTTTGTTGTTATTGATATGGTTTTTTCAGGAAATAGAATATATTTATTTTGCACCGCTATATTAATATGTTTTATTTTTCTAAAGCGATATACTAAAAAAACTTTAATAGCTTCTCCCTTCCTTTTCCCTGCAACATTTTTTTTCGGTTATTTTGCCTCTATTTTTAGACACATGAGAGGCCCATTGTTTTTGAATGGCTTGCCTACTATTGATGTTTTTATAGCAGCGCTTAATAGGGCTATGGTTTTAGAGCCACCAAACCCTAAGCTATTCTTTATTGGGATATCAGAATCGATTAATGTTAATGTAATTTACAATTTGTTCAATAGATATGATGATTTTTTATTAGGAGCCACTTACTTTAAGCCATTATTTTTTTATGTGCCAAGGTCTATTTGGCAAGGTAAACCAGAAAGTATAACAGTCATAACCGCTAATTCTTTTGGCGGATCTTCCCTAGTTACGACAATAATTGGTGAAATGTTCATGAATTTTTCTGTGTATGGTATAATTATCTTGCCAATTGTTTTATGGTTTACGGAGGGGTTTATTACAAAATCTTTAAGCTCTTATGGGTCTATATCTAATATTGTAGGCTTCTTTTTTGGAATATTATTTTTCAGAATGCCATTCTCGGATGAAATTTTAGTCTTTCTGTTTTTATTACTAATTTTAACTCTTTTTAATGTGTTTAAAAAGTATAAATTTATATTCTTAGAAAATCATGAGTAAGATTAATAAAGCAAAGGTTTTAAATGTTCTGATTTTGATTTTTGCGACTTTCCCAATTATTCCAAATTCATTAAAAGGACTCCCGGTCATCTTATTGTTTGTGGGCGCACTTTTTATCTTCAAGAAGCATAAATTCAATTGGAAATGGTTACTCATCAACTCTTCTTTGTTTATTGTGTATGCAATTTCAGTGCTATACACTAACGACCATTCAGTGGCTTTTAAAAAACTTGAAACTGGCTTGTCAATTTTAGTCATACCCATAACCTTTTTTGGATTACTAACCCACTTTAAGGTTTCAAACAACTTAAAACAACTGTTTATTAAAATTTTTATTGTTTCAACAACATTATTTTCTATATTATCCTCTTTTTACATTATTTTCTATAACTCTTCTTTAAATTATATATGGAGCACTGATAAATATAGAAACATCATTATAGAGATGCCTCTTATAGGTCAGCACCCTATTTACGCTTCTATATTTTTAGCTATATCAATTATCTTCTTTTTTTATTTATTCAAACAAAAACTGTTTAAAAATTATAAGGAAATATTACTTTTTTTAACACTAGTATTGATCAACTTAGTATTACTGCTTTTCCTTTCAAGTAAAGGCGTCATTTTGGCCCTTTGTATTATAATTTTCTTTTTATTTATTCTTACAAACTCAAAGAAAACTCATAAATATTTAACAATAATTACCTTCATTTTTTCATTAATCTTTCTATTCATATATAACCGAAGAATGAATGAGTTGGTTAGCGCTCAAACTTATGAAGAATTCAATCCGACCCTGTCAACTAGTGTAAGGTTAGGGATTTATGATTGTAGCTGGACAATTATTACAAAACAATTATTTACTGGATATGGAGTTGGAGATGCGCAAAGAGAATTAAATTTGTGCTATTCTAATAAAAGTGACCTTCTACTTATGCATAGGTATAACAGCCACAATCAATATTTGGATATTATAATCAAAACGGGATTAGTTGGATTATTTATTTTCTTAGGCTTTTTATTAATAAACTTTCGATATGCAATAAAAAACAGAAATCATCTGTTAGTAATGATACTTATTTTATATTGTATTTTGTTTTTAGTAGAGAATGTATTGTCTAGACAATCTGGCGTTATATTGTTTTTCTTTTTAATTTGTTTTTTCAATAACTCTGAGCGACCGTTAGTTAAAAGTATATAGTATGCAAAATATTTCCAAGTACACAAACCCTACAGAACTTAGAGGCCGCTCAGCTTTGGCTGTTCAGCTAGGGCGGTTAGTTTTCACTATTTTGTTTAAGCCATCTCTTCAAATTATTTATGGACGGCGTTGTTTTCAACTTAAAAGGACTGTCTACTGATGGAATTATTGAAATCATAGTAGTTTTAGAGTTATTATAGCTCAGTAGCTTACCTATAAACGGAAACCATCATAAATTTTTTGTAATCATGTAATCTGGCAAAGTAAACTTTTAAATCAATAATAAGATTATTCGTATAAATGTTTTTATTTATATAATATTGCATTTCACAACGCAACAAATTAGTGTTTGATTTCGTTATGCTAATAAAACTACTAATCCAATAAATGAATATTCAAGAACTTAACAAGTACAGTAATCCTACAGGGTTTAGAGGTCGCTCAGTTTTGAAGGTACAGCTTTGGTGGTTAGTTTACGCTGTTTTGTTTAAACCGTCTCCTCAAATAATGTATGGATGGCGTCGTTTTTTACTTAGAAGTTTTGGTGCAAAAATTGGAAGAGATGTAATTATCAGACCTTCCGCTCAAATTACATATCCATGGAAAGTTGAAATTGGCGATTACAGTTGGATTGGAGATGATGTTGTTCTTTATTCGCTGGGTGACATTGAAATAGGGTCCAATACTGTAATTTCTCAGAGAAGTTATTTGTGCACTGGCAGTCATGACTACGCCTCAAATAACTTTGATATTTATTCGAAAAAGATTACGATAGGTTCTCAATGCTGGTTAGCTACGGATGTTTATGTAGCACCCTCCGTTTCTATTGGCAACGGAACGGTAGTGGGGGCACGAAGTTCAGTTTTTAAAAGCTTGCCTTCAAATAAAATTTGTATTGGGAGTCCTGCTAAACCCATCAAAGACAGGATTAATAACTAGTACAACAGATGAATATTACTTTTATTAGTTTAAACTTTGCCCCAGAAGATTCAGCCATAGGACTTTATTCAACTCAATGGGTAAAATATCTCGAGTCTAATGGACACAGAGTCACGGTAGTTACTGCATTTCCTTATTATCCACAATGGGAAATTAGTAAAGATTATAAGAGTAAACCATGGTTTTTTCAAGAACACAGCGGGTCAACTAAACTTTTAAGGTATAAGCAATACGTTCCTAAAAACCCTTCGTTCTTTAAGCGTATACTTCATATAATTGATTTTACGATTGGATCATTTTTTAATTTATTCAAAATCAAGGAATGTGATTTAGTTATTGCAGTTATACCTTTTACGGCATCTTCACTTTTAGGTTGGATTCAAAAAAAACGTTTTAACTCAAAACTTTGGATTCATATTCAGGACTTTGAATTTGATGCAGCACTTCACTCATCAGGCAGTGATCAAGTAAGCTTTGCTTTCTCATTGTTATTTAGACTTGAGTCATGGTTGTTTAGCAAGGCTAATGTTCTAAGTACGATAAGTCATTCTATGATTGATAAATTATCTCATAAATCGAAGGTTCCCAGTTTCTATTTACCAAACTGGGTAGATCCAAACACAATCAATCCCGTAACAGCAAAGCCGCACTTGTATAACCAGTCTGATAAGTTAGTATTGTTGTATTCAGGAAACATTGGAAAAAAGCAAGACTGGCAAAGTTTTATTGAGTTTTGTAACGGTATCGACCCAAATGTATATGAAGTTATAGTTGTTGGAGATGGCGCAAAAAAGGAGTGGGTAGTTGAAAGAACAATGTGTTTTTCAAATGTTAAGCACTACCCGCCAGTTCCATATATTGAATTGTCAAACTTACTTTGTTCTGCTGACATTCATTTGTTATTTCAAAGACCTGAGTTTTTAGACACTGTAATGCCTTCAAAAGTATTAGGCATGATGGCAAGCAGCAGGCCATCGCTTATAATTGGGCATAAAGATTCTGAAGTAAACAGCATTTTTAAGTCAATTGATGTTGGATTGTTTTTTGATAAGTACTCACATGATGTTGTTATTCAATTAGACGAACTAAGCGGTCAAAGGATCAGAATGGAAGAAATGGGTAAGAACGCTAGGCGCTATGTTCTTGAACATTTTTCTAAAGAAAAAGTTCTTAATAACATGATTAAAAAAATAGAATCTATTTAGAGATATATAGTATTTCAAATCTGCGATAAGGGAATATTTTATACCTTTGTATGGCAATCAAATAATCTATGTCAAAAACAATTCTTATCTCTGGAGCCGCAGGCTTTTTAGGATCCCATCTATCTGACCGCTTCGTAAACGAGGGTTACAGGGTCTTAGGCATAGATAACTTTATAACTGGTGACAAGGATAATATTCTGCATTTGTTAAACCACCTCAATTTTCATTTAATAGATCATGATGTGACGGCTCACATAGATATTGAAGAGTCCATTGATTACATTTTACACTTTGCCTCACCAGCTAGTCCCATTGACTATCTTAAAATACCTATTCAGACCCTTAAAGTAGGCTCTTTGGGAACACATAACTTGTTAGGCTTGGCAAAAGCCAAAAAAGCACGTATACTTATTGCGTCGACTTCTGAAATTTACGGCGACCCCCTAGTGCACCCCCAGTCTGAAGACTATTACGGGAACGTTAACTCAATTGGACCAAGAGGCGTTTACGATGAAGCCAAGCGCTTTCAAGAGGCAATAACGATGGCCTATCAGCGTTTTCATGGAGTGGAAACCCGAATAGCACGGATATTTAATACTTATGGACCTCGAATGAGACTTAATGACGGTCGTGTTATACCTGCTTTTATGGGCCAGGCATTAAGAGGAGAAGATCTAACTGTTTTTGGAAAAGGGTCCCAAACTCGTTCATTTTGTTATGTTGATGATTTAGTGAATGGAATTTATAAACTATTATTTAGCGATTACTCTCTTCCAGTTAACCTTGGAAATCCAGATGAAATTACAATAATTAATTTTGCACATGAGATTTTACAACTTACAAACTCCGATCAGAAAATTAGCTTTAAACCTTTGCCCGAAGGGGATCCATTAAAAAGGCAGCCAGACATTTCATTGGCAAAAAAAGAGTTAAATTGGCAACCTGAAACAAGTAGGGCTCGGGGGATGAAAATAACATATGATTATTTCAAAAATTTACCAACAGAAAAATTACATAAAACAGAGCACAAAGATTTCTCTAAACATATAAAAAATTAAGTGAGTTTATTTAAACAAGGACGATATTCAGGTTTCATAAGACCCATTTCTTATGTTGCTGACCTTATGGTTATAAACGGTTTTGCGCTTTTTTATTTTTTCAAAGAAGTTCCATCCGTAAACTTTGTATTGTTAATCTCTTTCGGGTGGACAATTACGGCGTTAGCATCACAGTTTTATGAAGTTTATAGGTTTTCATACAGCACGAGAGTTTTTAACTTGCTTGTTATACAAACGCTACTTTTTACTTTACTAATGTTTGCCTATTCAGGGCTTAATTTGAAGCTAGAGCTTGACCCAATAATCATTGTAAAATATATACTAACAGTCTCATTAATCATTTCATTTTTTAAATATGGAATGTTCTTTTTACTTAAGAAATACCGAACATATTTCAAGGGAAACAGAAGAAACACGGTCATTCTTGGAGCTAGTAAACAAGCGGTTTTACTAGAAGATTTTTTTAAAGCTACGCCCCATTTAGGGTTTATAAACAAGAAAACGATATGCTTTAAAGACAGAAGTAAGCTGGATTTAAAGTCTATATGCGACCATATCATCGAGGACGAGATTGATGAAATTTACTGTTCTATTTCTGAGCTTAAAAACAAAGATCTTTTAGAGATAGTGACTTTTGCAGACAATAATCTCAAGACCGTAAAGTTTATTCCAGATAATGTTGAGGTCTTGTCAAAAAAACTAAAACATGATTATTATGGAATCATTCCTGTCCTAACGTTTAGAACCATCCCTTTAGATGACCCCTTTAGTCTGTTGTTAAAGCGCACATTTGATATTGCTTTTTCGTCAATTATAATCTTGTTCGTACTCTCGTGGCTTACACCAGTTTTGGCGTTATTAATTAAACTTGAGTCCAGAGGCCCTGTGTTTTTTACTCAGTTTAGAAACGGACACAACTACAAGTCTTTTAACTGTTTTAAGTTTAGATCTATGGTTTTAAACCCAACAGCAGATCATATTCAGGTCACCCGTGGTGATAGCCGTATAACAACTATGGGGAAGTTTCTTCGGAAAACAAGCATTGACGAAATGCCACAGTTCTTAAATGTTTTTTTAGGAGACATGTCTGTGGTTGGACCAAGACCTCACATGCTAAGTCATACAGACATGTATGCAAAAAAAATAGATAAATTTATGGTTCGTCATTTTGTAAAGCCTGGCATCACTGGATTGGCACAAGTTAGTGGGTTTAGGGGTGAAGTCGAAAATGATAAAGATATAATCGGACGTGTCAAGCACGATGTTTTTTATATTGAAAACTGGTCCTTTTTCTTGGATATAAAAATTATTTTCCAAACGATTTTTAATTCTTTAAAAGGCGAAGAAAAAGCATATTAATTCAAAATAATATCATGAATATTTTAATACTAGGTGCTGGAGGTAGAGAGCACACATTCGCTTGGAAAATTTCTCAAAGCCCTTTGTGTAAGCAGCTTTTTGTTGCCCCAGGAAATTCGGGAACGTCTTCACTAGCAACGAATCTTAATGTTTCTGTTGTAGACTTTGAAGGTATTAAGGAACAAGTTTTAACTCATTCGATTACCATGGTGGTAGTTGGCCCTGAAGACCCTTTGGTTAACGGTATTTATGATTTTTTCTTACAAGACATCGAGTTACAACATGTGGCGGTTATTGGACCTCAAAAAGCAGCAGCTCAGCTAGAGGGTAGTAAGGAATTTGCTAAAGAATTTTTATATCGCCACCAAATTCCAACAGCAGCCTACGAAAGCTTCACAAAAGAGACCGTAAATGAGGGCTACACGTTTCTGGAAACCCTAAAACCTCCCTATGTGCTTAAAGCCGACGGCCTAGCAGCTGGAAAGGGTGTGTTAATCCTAACAGAACTAGAGAAAGCCAAACAAGAGCTTAAAAGCATGTTAGTTGACTCTAAATTTGGAGTCGCAAGTACTAAAGTAGTTATCGAAGAGTTTTTAGATGGAATAGAGTTAAGTTGTTTTGTTTTAACTGATGGGAAGCATTATAAGCTACTTCCAACGGCCAAAGACTATAAGCAAATAGGAGAAGGAGACACTGGCTTAAATACAGGAGGTATGGGTGCCATTTCACCAGTTCCCTTCGCAGACTCGAACTTATTAACTAAGATTGAAAATAGAATTGTAAAACCAACAGTGGAGGGTCTTATAAAAGATAACCTTCCCTATAAAGGGTTTATTTTCATAGGACTGATTGTCGTTGATAATGAGCCCATGGTTATTGAATATAACGTTCGAATGGGAGATCCTGAAACAGAAGCTGTGTTGCCAAGGCTAAAAACAGATCTCGTAGAAATTTTCCAAGCTATCGATAACGAAAGTTTAAATGAGATTGAAATTGAAATTGACCCGAAAACAGCCGTAACCGTCATGCTGGTTTCTGGAGGCTATCCTGAAGCTTATGATAAAGGCAAAGAAATAACAGGAATAGAGGATGTTAAGGATTCAATAGTCTTTCATGCAGGCGCAACAAATGTAGACGGAAGGGTAATGACGTCTGGAGGTCGCGTCTTGACAGTCACATCGCTTGGGGATGACTTTCGTTCTGCTCTAGAAACATCGTATAAGTCAATAGACAAAATTAAATTTGACGCGATGAATTATCGAAAGGATATCGGCTTCGATTTATAGATATGAGTGTGAGGAAATGCTTTTGTCTTCTTCATTATTGTCACTAAAAGACTTTAATTGCAACATCCAGTAAACAAAGGCAATCACTCCAATGCCCATAAAAACCCATGTAGCTACGTTAGCAGCCCACCAGTTTGTTAACTCTATCTCTCTTAGTTCGTTAAAAGGGACAAACAATATGTTTTCGCAAAGCTCTTGGATGGAATTAAATAAGTCTTTCATAGGTCTTTAATTTATTGTTATTAGGGTTATTAAATGCGGAAAATAATTTAAGTATGTTTAAAACAGTCTCAACAGTTTTATAATAACCTTATATTTACCTTGCAAATATAGTCAACACTTTATATGATTACAAGCTTTTTTAAGACATCTAAACCAATTCACTATATAATTTTTTCAATTGTACTGATGTCTTTGTTTTTTCATCAACGGATTTTTGTGAGTGATTTTGAGAGTACCCTCTCAAATTATTTAAAGGAAGGTGCGTGCCTTCTTGTGGTGATAGCCTCTTTTTTTGCCCTGATTTTTATAGTCACCAAAAATAATCTTACTCAAAACAATAGCTTTGCCGCTCTTTTCTTTTGTTTATTTGTTGGAGTGTTTCCACAAATATTAGACTATACGCCTACGTTAACCGCTAATCTTTTCATACTTCTTTCCCTTCGAAGAATAGTAAGTTTAAAAAACAAAGTCAACATTAAAAAAAAGATATTAGACGCTACCCTTTGGATTTGTCTTGCGACGCTATTTGACTCGTTTTCAATTTTCTTCTTTGCGCCTCTAATAATAGGTCTTGCTTTGTACTCTGTTTTTGAAATAAAAAACATACTAATTCCCTTATTCGGAGTTTTTGCTTTCGTTACTCTTTGGGTCTCCTTTAGTTTTGTGGTTCATGATCAGCTCCCGAATATTTATCAATATTTACCCAGTCTTAGTTTTGAAGTACAGGATTTCATTTTAAAAAAACACACAGGATTTAGTCTTTTTATTACAATCGTCATTCTTTTTGGGATTATAAATTACTTTTTGTCTGGCTTTTTAAAAAACAGACTCAATAGACCTAGCCTCGTATTGCTTATTTTTATTATCGTAATAAGTTTTTGGGCTTTTTTGTGTAGCCACACAGAAAGTAATGAGTTGTATGTTTTTGTAGTGGCTCCATTAGCTATTCTAATGGCTAATTTTTCTGAAACTACAAAGTTTCGCTGGATGAACGATCTTATTATAGTGTCTTTATTTATAGTGACAGCGCTTCAAATACCATTTAATATCTCCTAGCACATTAATCAAACTAAATAATTCCCCTTATATTTGTCAGATAAATCTTAATAGTATGTTTTCAAGTAAAGCCAATTCCATTTTCCAAGAGGTCATTACCTCTTACAAAGTCTTAAATTCAGTAGACCAGCCCTTTCAAAACAAATACGATAAAGATCAGGATTTAATCGCGCACTTGCTTTTTAGAAAGTGCTGGATTGATACTGTGCAATGGGCTTACGAAGACATTATAAGAGATCCAAACATTGATCCTGTAGGAGCATTAAAATTAAAGCGCATGATAGACGCTTCAAATCAAGACCGAACAGATACTGTAGAGTTTATAGATAGTTATTTTTTAAACACTTACAAGGATATACAGCCTACTCCTGGGGCAAAAATTAACTCTGAAAGTCCAGCATGGGCTATTGACCGCCTGTCAATATTAGCGCTAAAGATTTTTCATATGCAACTTGAAACGGTTCGTGAAGATGCGTCAGAATCTCATCAGAAAAATTGTCTAACTAAGTTGAAAACTCTTTTAGAGCAGCGAACAGATTTATCTTCTGCCATTGACGATTTACTTGAGGATATTAGCAGCGGACATAAATACATGAAGGTTTATAAGCAAATGAAGATGTACAACGATGACGAACTAAATCCAGTGTTAAGAGGAACTAAATAACTTATTTTACAGCTGTGGCGGACATTAAACACATATTAGTCATCAGGCTTTCTTCCATGGGAGATGTGGCAATGACCGTACCAGTACTTTTAGCTTTCGCTCAATCCAATCCAAAGGTAAAGCTCACAGTTTTAACTAAGAAACAGTTTGCACCTCTTTTTAGAGATGTGAAAACAGCGACTGTTATGTTGGCCGACTTTAAGGAGTTACACACAGGGTTTTTTGGGCTATATAAGCTGTCAAAACAAATACGGAAACTCAACATAGATGCAGTCGCCGATCTTCACAACGTATTAAGAACACATGTTTTAAAGTACTTTTTGTTTGGAATTAAATTTAATCAAATTAACAAGGGGCGTTCACAAAAAAGAGCACTTACTGAAGGTGTCAACTTTAGTCCTTTGCGCTCAACTCCAGAAAGGTATGCAGACGTATTTAGGAGCTTAGGCTTCAGTTTTAAGTTGAATACGCCCTCGTTTAGAGCGCCAAAAAAACTAGCCAACAGCATCTTAAGTGTACTTGAGAGGTTTTCTAGTGCGGTAATTGGGATTGCACCCTTTGCCGCCTATGCATCTAAAACATATCCAATATTAAAGATGGACAAAGTGATTTCTGAGCTTCAAAGAAAACATATAATTTTACTTTTTGGTGGAGGGGCAGAAGAGTCTCTGCAACTTCAAAAACTAGCTTCTAAGTATACAAATGTGTTTTCAGTTGCGGGTAAATTCAGTTTAGATCACGAACTCGATATCATATCAAACTTAAAGGTTATGTTGTCTATGGACTCAAGTAATGGCCATATGGCTGCTATGTTGGGGGTAAAAGTAGTGACGCTTTGGGGGGTAACTCATCCACATGCTGGTTTTGCTCCTTTTAATCAGGATGTCACAAACAACGTGTTATCCGACCGGGTCAAATACCCTAAAATTCCAACCTCTATTTATGGAAATAGCTTTCCTGAAGGTTATGAATTAGCAATAGAAACAATTCCAGTAAAAAGCGTTTTAGAAGCAGTTAACAACAATCTTTAAATATCGTCGAAATCGACTTTTAATAAGGATGAAGCTGGCTCTGCTTGACAGCTTAAAACTAACCCCTCAGCCACTTCATTGTCTGTCAATATATTGTTTTGTCGCATCTTGGCAGATCCTTCTGTAACCCTACAAATACAACTACTACACACCCCCCCTTGACAGGAGTAAGGCGCATCTATATCATTAGCAAGAGCTGCTTCCAAAATTGTTTGATTTTGTGGCATCATAAGGGTTGTTTCTTCGTCGTCGACAAGCATGGTAATCTCTGACTCTCCTTTGTTGATAGACTTATTTTCTGGCACTACGTTAGAAGCTGTAAAAAGCTCAAAAAGAATTCGCTCTTCGCGTATTCCTTTTTCGGACAAAATAGCGGTTGTTGTTTTTATCATCTCTTCCGGGCCACACAAATAAAACAACTGTGAAGGCTCAAGCTGGACTGTATTTTTGATAACATAATTTATGTTACTAACATCAATACGTCCAAATAACGCACCGTCATTATTAGACTCACTGTAAACAAACTGCACTTTAAAACGATTTAAGTACGCTGATTGTAACTCTAAAATTTCTTTGTAAAAAATGGTCTTTTCAGGGCTTTTATTTCCGTAGATCAAAACAACGTTATCNTTGCCCGTTTCTAAAACCGTTCTGGCAATACTCATTATTGGCGTGATCCCACTTCCTGCAGCAAAAGCAACAATAGATTTTATATCTTCTGATTGTGACTCGTAAATAAAACGTCCATTAGGCATTCCAACCTCTAAGCTATCCCCAATGTTTAAGCTCTTATTTGCATACGTTGAAAAAACACCCCCCTCAATTTCTTTGATTGTAACTGTTAAGTCACCACTTTTTGGACTTGAGCTTAATGAGTAATCTCTTCGAATCTCTGTCTCGTTAATCACAGCTTTCAAAGTGATGTACTGCCCAGCCTTAAAATTAAATTCAGCGCTCAAATTAGTAGGCACATCAAAGGTAATGCTAACCGCTTTTTCGGTTTGCCTAACAATAGATTGAATTTTAAGAGTATGAAATTGAGCCATAAAATTTTTTTACAAAAATAAGAAAGATTTAATCTAAATTCCTGTTAAGAGTTCCCTAAAATTAGCTTTTAGTTTATTTTAAAATTAATGTAAAACCGGGTTTTTTGTTAGTTTTATGCAAAAAGATGATTATTTTTACGCAACGACATACTATAATATGCTATATTTTAGTTTAAGGATAACTTAAGACCTCACTTTTGAAAAACGTTTATAATTTTATACTATTTGGAGCCCTCACCTTTTTTGCTGTGACAGGGTGTTCGCGTAAAAAAGACAAATTCATAAACCGTTCTTGGCATTCTTTAAACACCAAATACAATATTCTTTACAACGGCGAGATCGCCTTAGAGTCTGGGAAAACAGATATCAACACAGCCTATACAGATAACTATTGGGAGATATTACCAATTGAACGTTTGCAAGTAACAGATGAAATTGTATTGGGCGATAAAGCTCAAAATCCCAATTTTGAAAGAGCTGAAGACAAAGCAGTTAAAGCCATACAAACGCATGGCATGAACATCAGAGGGAAAGAAAAAAACCCGCAAATAGATGAATCATATATTCTTCTTGGAAAGGCCCGGTATTTTGATAATAGGTTCATCCCTGCCCTTGAAGCATTTAATTATATTTTGTTTAAATATCCTGCAAGTAGTAATGTCAACTTGGCAAAAATATGGCGTGCAAAAACCAATTTACGTTTAGAAAATGAAGGGTTAGCCATTGAGAACCTAAAGGAGTTGATAGGATTAAATAAACTTTCAGATAAAGACAAGGTCGCTGCAGCCTCTGCTTTGGCACAAGCATATATAACAACAAAAGCTATTGACAGTGCAATAACCCAACTTCAATTAGCATCAGAACTTACTAAAAATAACGAGGAACTTGGGAGACTTCGGTTTATAGAAGGTCAGCTTTATAACTTCTTAGGCGTTAAGGACAGCGCAAATATCGCATTTGATAAAGTGATATCGCTTAAGCGTAAAACGCCCAGAATTTATATGATAAGCGCTCATTTAGAAAAAATCAAAAACTTTGATTTTATAAATGGGGACAAACTCACTTTGGAACTGTTCTTAGAGTCCTTAGAAACGAATAGAGAAAACAGACCTTTTTTAGATAAAATATACCATCAAATAGCCAACTATCACATTAAGAATAACAAAGACTCTTTGGGAGTTGCTTATTATAATAAATCGTTGCGAACAGATTCAAAAGACACCCATTTGACAGCTCTTAATTATCGGATACTAGCGGATCTTAACTTTGATTATTCCGAATACAGTTTAGCCGGCTCTTACTATGACAGTACCCTGCTTAGCCTAAAAAAGAATAGTAAATCTTTCCGTGTTATCAAGCGGAAACGCGAGAACTTAGAGGACGTTATTTATTACGAAGCTGTCGCGCGAGACACAGACAGTATTCTAGGGCTGGTTAAACTTTCAGACTTTGAAAAAGAAACCTATTTCCAGGCTTTTATTGACAACTTAAAAAAGGAAGAAGAAGCTCTGAAAAAGACCACAGCTCCAAAGACAGGGTCCTTTGGGCTTTCACCAACAGTATCCAATAAAAAAGATAAAACATTCTACTTTTATAACCCAACAACAGTCGCATTTGGAAAAAATGAGTTTGCAAGAATATGGGGTGAGCGTGCTTTGGAAACTAACTGGCGATGGTCTAATAAGACAGTCCAGAAGGAAAAGATCGCCGAAAAAGACTCGGATGAAGTACAGAAAGAAACAGACAAAAGCCGCTTCACAGTTGCTTATTATTTAGCGCAAATCCCTACTGAAAAAATCGTACTAGACAGCATTTCAAAAGAGCGAAATTTTGCATATTATCAACTAGGCCTCATCTATAAAGATAAATTCAAAGAGTATACACTTGCTCAAAATAAGCTTGAAAAGCTTTTGAAACAGGTTCCTGAAGAACGCCTTGTTTTGCCAGCAAAATATAACTTGTATAAAGTATATTCACTTTTAGGGTTAGCCCTTTCTGAAGCAATGCTGAAAAACGATATTATTGAAAACCATCCGGACTCCAGATATGCTGCTATTTTATTAAATCCTGAAGAGGCTTTGTTAAACAATGAAAACAGTCCACAAACGCTTTATAACAATTTATATGCACAATTTGAACTTGGAGCATACCAAGAAGTGATAGACGGGTGCGATTTTCAAATTATTAGGCTAGATGGAGATGAGATTATCCCTAAACTAGAACTCCTTAAGGTGACTTCCAGAGCCCGCTTATATGGCTTTGAGGCCTATAAAGAAGGGCTTAATTTTGTAGCTTTAAATTACCCAAGTAGCATAGAGGGAAAGAGAGCAGCACACATGTATAGCACTGTCATTCCTGAGTTAGCAAACAAGTCATTTGTTCAAGATTCAACACAAAAAAACTTTAAAGTTGTTTTTAAATTCAAGCAATCAGAAACAGAAGAAATTAAAGCTTTTGAAGCAGCGTTAAGCACCGCTGTAGAGGAAGATAACTATTTTAATTTGACAGTTTCTAATGATGGTTATGACACAAATACTATATTTGTAGTGGTTCACGGGCTAAAAAGCGTTCAAGGCGCCTTAGGATTTGTAGAAATTCTAGAGACTGAGAATGAATTAATAATTTCGAAGCCATTTTTTGGAATTTCTTCCAAAAACTACCAAATAGTTCAAATACATAAAAACGTAGAAACGTATATAAATTCAATTAAATAAAACCACACTATTATGTTTACAGATAACAAAAATTCAAAATCAAATCTGAATTCATTTTCACAACAAAACACAATTGCACAAGGCACTACATTTAATGGGGACTTAATTAGCGAAGGCGATTTCAGAATAGAGGGCGCTATAAGTGGTTCTTTGACAACTTCTGGCAAAGTAGTCATTGGAAAAACAGGCACAGTAGACGGGTTATTGGTCTGTAAAAACGCAGATGTTGAGGGTAAATTTAAAGGCACTTTAACCGTTTCAGACACACTCAGTCTAAGAGCATCAGCAGAAGTAGAAGGGGAAGTCCAAATTGGTAAATTAGCTGTAGAACCAGGCGCTACTTTTAACGCTAACTGCCTTATGAAAGGCTCTGTAAAAGAACTTAAAAACGAAACACTCGCCACACCTTCTCAAAACATTTCCAAAGCTGGACAATCCGCTTAAACAACTCGCAATCCTTTCGGGGATAGGAATTCAGATGGGTGTAATTATCTATCTGTTTGTTATTTTGGGCAAATGGCTTGATCAAAATTATAACCCTGAGCAAAAGTTATTTCTAATCCTTTGCACCCTTGTAGGTGTGGCCTTGTCATTGTATTTAGTCGTGAAGCAACTCAACAGAATTAAATACTAAAAACCTCAAAATACATGTTAAAACATCCCATTAACTCCTTCTCGAGTCGTCTCATATTGGTGATACTATTTGTGCTAGGAGCCCATCTGTTTTTACTAAAAAACGCAGCACTACCTTTGTTTGCAGACAAAATTTTAGAAGCCTACAGCGTTAATACTATTTTAACAATTGCAATTGTGTTTTTTCTGTACCGATTGAGAGAAAAATATCGCAATCAAATAGGGTTCCTCTTTCTAGGTAGTAGTTTTATTAAGTTTGCGGTGTTTTTTATCGTGTTTTATGGAGCATATAAGGCCAATGGAAGCATAGAAACACTCGAGTTTTTAGCCTTTTTCACCCCCTATAGTATTTGCTTAATTTTTGAGACCTTTTTTCTAAGCAAATGGTTGAATGAAATGTAGATTTCGTGATTAATCCCTTGGGTTCGATTTAGGGATAAAATAAAGCTCAAAATTGTTTTTGTTTTTGATATAAAACCATAACTTTGCAGCGATTTTTAAGTGATCTTTAAACAGTGTTATGCGAAGTAAATTAACAGTTAGATTAATTGCGTTATTATTTTTTTTACTCCCATTTTTATCTATTGCAGGTGAGAAAGGGACAGAAACGGATATCAAGTCCGAAATCAAAGCATACATTCAGCATCACTTAGAAGACACGTACGACTTCGGTTTTTATTCTTATACCACCGATGAGGGCGTACACAAATATAAAGGTTTTCCATTGCCAGTCATTTTATGGGACAATGGACTTCAGGTTTTTTCATCTTCAAAACTACACCATGGTGAGTCGGTAGCGCATGTAGGAGATGCGTATTACAAATTAGATCACGGAAAATTATACAAAACAGACGCGGAAGGCACCATCAACTACGATGAATACCACCACGCCACCAACGTAAAACCATTAGACTTTTCAATTACCAAAAACGTGTTTACAATAATGATGGTTTCATTGCTATTGCTGATTGTTTTCTCTAGAATGGCCAAAAAATATAAGACTTCTGCACTTCCATCTGGAGTTGCTAGAATTCTTGAACCAATTGTATTGTATGTCAGAGATGATATTGCGATTCCAAACATTGGTAAGAAACACTATAAGCGCTATATGAGTTATTTGCTCACCGTCTTTTTCTTTATATGGACCATCAATTTATTAGGATTGACACCATTAGGAATTAATGTCACAAACAACATTGCAGTGACGTTTTGCTTGGCATTGCTTACCTATTTGATCACGACATTTACAGCCAAGAAAGACTACTGGATGCATATCTTTTGGATGCCAGGCGTGCCTAAATTAATGCGCTTAGTCTTAGCGCCTATTGAATTATTAGGAACCCTTATAAAGCCATTTTCATTAATGATACGTTTGTATGCAAACATCACTGCAGGACACATTGTATTGATGAGCTTAATCGGCTTGATGTTTATTTTCAAAAGTTGGTTAGGGAGTTCACTATCCTTTGTATTAGCATTTGGATTAGGAATATTAGAATTATTAGTAGCAGCCTTACAGGCTTATATATTTACCATGTTGTCAGCCCTTTATTTTGGGTCGGCAGTAGAAGAGCATGATCACGATCATGCACATTAACAAATTGAATGTTTAATTTTTAATTATATATATTATGGAAATTCCAAGTATTGTCGGAGCAGGTTTAATCGTTATTGGAGCAGGATTGGGAATTGGTAGAATTGGCGGATCAGCCATGGAAGCAATTGCACGTCAGCCAGAAGCATCTGGTAAAATCCAAACAGCGATGTTAATCGCAGCTGCACTTATTGAAGGTATTGGTTTTGCTGCATT
>JGI20157J14317_10001491_pt1 | contig 21446 bp, 13 predicted proteins | sample COG_07_FD_14317 | JGI IMG/M metagenome (IMG submission 14317)
TTTGGCGCCCCCAGGAATGCGAATATTATCCACTAGTGCTTGGACAGTTGCTGGCGGCTTAGCAGTCAGGTGACTGATTGTCATGGCAATCACAAAATTCAGTAACATGCCTATGGCGCCAATACCTTCTGGAGAGATACCCCATAACCAATACTCTGCACTGTTGAGTTCTGGCGCAACAAATTTGAAGTACGCTATGTAAGCAAAGGTAAATACTAAGCCTGCTAGCATTCCCGAAATAGCACCCTCTTTGTTGGCGCGTTTGGAGAAGATACCCAAAAGTAACGCTGGAAAAAGGGATGCAGCGGCAAGGCCAAACGCAAAAGCAACGACTTGGGCGACAAAGGCGGGAGGATAGATGCCAAATAGCCCGGCGATAGTGACCGCAACGGCTGCCGCTAAGCGGGCATAGAGCAATTCCTGTTTCTCAGTTATTCTTGGGAGGAGGGTCTGTTTAAGTAAGTCATGAGAGATTGCGCTTGAAATAACCAGTAGCAGCCCAGCAGCCGTTGATAGAGCGGCGGCCACGCCACCAGCGGCAACAAGAGCAATCACCCAGCCGGGCAAGCCTGCAATCTCAGGGTTGGCCAGCACCATAATGTCTCGGTCGATATAGACTTCGTTGGCAGACTCAGTGGATTTATTATTTAACAGTCGCTCGCCATGACTACCACGAGTGCCATCAACATCNAATATCGGTTTCGCAGGTNATAATGCGGCACCAGCGCCATATTGCATAACGCCGTCATCATTTTTATCTTGCCAGGCGATTAACCCTGTATTTTCCCAATTACCAAACCATTCTGGAGCTTCATCATAGGCGGTATTGTGGACTGTATCGACTAAATTAAGACGTGCAAATGAGGCCACCGCCGGAGCAGTAGTATATAAAATGGCAATAAATACAAGAGCATAACCTGCGGACAAACGGGCATCAGACACCTTGGGTACCGTGAAAAAGCGCACCAAGACGTGAGGGAGTCCAGCCGTGCCAAACATTAGGGCTGCGGTAATTGCAAAAACATCAATGGTTGATTTGCTACCGGCGGTATAGGCACTAAAACCAAGGTCTAACAATACGCCGTCGAGCTTTTGCAACACTGATAGACCTGAACCATCAGTAACCTCAGCACCAAAGCCCAGCTGAGGAATGGGGTTGCCCGTGATCATGATAGATATAAAGATTGCTGGCACCATGTAAGCAAAAATCAGAACACAATACTGAGCTACCTGAGTGTAGGTAATACCCTTCATACCACCAAGTACGGCATACATAAAAACAACAGCCATACCAATTATCACACCGGTATTCACTTCTACTTCAAGAAACCGAGAAAAAACAATGCCCACGCCACGCATCTGGCCAGCAACATAGGTAAAGGAAACGAAGATCAAACAAACCACCGCAACAATGCGTGCAGCCTGGGAGTAGTAGCGCTCGCCAATAAAATCAGGGAACAGTAAAGCGTCCAAATTTACGTAAGTAGGGCGCTAGAAGAAGTGCCAGCAGGACGTAGCCACCTGTCCAACCTAATAAGTAAACCGAACCATCGCGACCAATAAATGAAATGATGCCTGCCATAGAGATAAACGAGGCAGCACTCATCCAGTCGGCAGCAGTGGCCATGCCGTTTACTACGGGGTGCACTCCACCACCGGCGACGTAAAAGTCTTTGGTGGATCCGGCTCGTGACCAAATTGCGATCCCTATATAGAGAGCAAAAGATGCGCCCACAAACAAATAAGTTAGTAGTTGCGTGCTCATGATTGCGGCTCCTGATTGCTGTCATCATCCCCGACATCAAACTGTCTATCTAATATTTTCATTTGTCGCGCATAGACAAAAATGAGAGCAACAAACACATAAATAGCACCTTGTTGAGCAAACCAGAACCCCAATTTAAAACCGGCGATGGTAAATTGATCGAGCCAATCGACAAGAATGATCCCACAACCGAAAGACACGGCGAACCAAACCACCAAGAGTTTGGCGAGGAGTTTCAAATTGGCTTGCCAATACAGAGTTTGATTATTAAGTGCGGTCTCATGCTCAAGCTGGTTGCTCTTTTCTTCAGTATCCATGGTAATTCCTTATTTTTTATTAGCTTTGGTTGCGCAAAAGCTTTTATTTTTCTTTAAGTATAAGAGTATCAAGATCTAATTCTAACGGACTATATTATTTACGTCGGATATAAATCTTTTAGTGCTTGACCCGCTTTATTTCGAGAACTACTTCCCTCTGCTAAAAGTTGATTGATGCTTAATTTGGCTCAGTAATAACTTTATATCGAGTTCGGGTAAATCAGTGTTTTTGTCCTGAAAGAGCTGGCGATCGAGTTGCTCAAATTGTTGCTCAATATCTTTATCTTCTAAACTAACAGCGAGAGCTTTTAGTGTCTTTGGTGGACGTTCAGCAAATAGTGTTTTACCCCACATTAAAATGGCATCACGCATCGCCATAAGGTCATCACTTTTTGCCGCATCTTCTATTGTTTTTAGCTGCTGCCGTAGTGTCTGGAGTGCAGTGCCTTGAGATTCGATTGAGGAATCCTGGTTCTCCCTGCGAGCTTGAGTTTTTCGTACGATTAACATTGCCACAATTAGCGAAGCAAGAATTGCATTTAATGCTAAAGAAATAGAGATCAGGTTTGAATTAGGTGGCTTTGATATCATCGGGCTTTCAGCAGAAAGATTATTACCTGAGAGCGCCGTAGCGCCAATTATTGCGCCATCATTAGCTAGGTCATCATCTGCATTGCTGACACTGGGTAACACCTGAAGAGTAGTTGATGGCAAGCGCGAGATTTGCTCTCTCTGTTCATTAATGTCCCACCAACGCACTTCGATAGGAGGTAGGGTTATTTCGCCGGACTGGTTTGGAACCAAGGCAAAAGACTCTATCCTCGTTGAAGTTAAACCTTCACTAGAGAGAGATTGATCGAGCTGAGGCTGGTCTGGATAGACACGATAATCTGAGCTCTGGAGTACCTCCAAGGGCGTAATTTGAGCACTACTAAGTCCTTTAGCGGTGATGGTAACAGTGCGTGTAATGGGCTCGCCAACCGTAGCATTCTCTAGATCGCCACTCCAGCGTTGCTCTAAGCTAACTTTGCTACTCGGCATCCAACCTAGCCCGGCAGTTTGACTTGGCGGAGCCTCAATATTCACTTGCACGGACTCGGTGTCACGAATAACTTGATTGCCACGATTATTGAAGACACCAAATTGACTCCGAGTATTTACCTCATAGGCGCCAAAACGCAGACTTGGAATCTCTAACTGCCCAGCAGATTGCGGAAACACTGCATACTTTACCTCCAACACCAAATAAGTTCTGCCGTTCAGCACCTTCTGATAGGTCGTATCACCTAGACGATGAAGCAGGGCGTTGGCTATTTTTAGCTCAGAGAGACTGTAATCTCTCAAGTTAATTGAGGTATACAGGCGGTGAGTTAAGATAATTTGCTGGTTAACATAAACAGTATCGTTATCCACCAGAGTTTCGGTGTATATAGGCTGCGTACCTGGGTTTGCTGCAGTTGGGTTTGCAGGTGCTGCTCGCACCCGTAGCTCCAAAGCATTACTGATATCACCTTTGAAACTAATCGATGGAATTAATAATATTCCTGCTCTCTTGGGACGCAGCTGTATTGTCCAGGCGGTAAATGATTCAGTTTTGCCATTAACATTGCTGTAACTTTGTTGGCGGTTATTAGATAAGACATCAAAGTCGTTGGATAAAGGCTTAAAGTCTGGTTCGCCGGTAAATACTTGGCCGTCATAACGTATTTCTAACCTAAGGGTCTCGTTACTATCCAACACGGAACGGTCAACTTTTGCTGTTAAGTTAGCCCAGCTTAGTGACGTTAATAGGGCTAAAATACCTAAACTCACAACTCGGATAGTTATTTTAAAATAGTTACTCATTTACCAGCGCTCTTCGTTAGTGGGCGGTCTTCGGTTCTGACTACGTTGCCGCGCTTGGTGGCGAAACTTAGCACGAAGGAGACCGCCAGGATCATCGGGGATGCGTCGAAGTATGCGTTCAATCGCTTCTTGTTCCTGTTTTTCTTCATCACTCAACTCTTCAACAGAAACCTCTTCTTTTTGTTCTTCCTCTGTTGCGGCTTCATTTTTGTCCTCAGGCTTATCTTGCTCAGGCTGGGCAGGATCTTCATTAGATTCGTTTTGTTGATCCTGATTTTGTTGTTCTTGGTCCTGATCTTTTTGTTCTTGACTCTGCTGGTCCTGATCTTGCTGTTCTTGGCTCTGTTGGTCCTGATCTTGTTGTTCCTGGCTCTGCTGGTCTTGATCTTGTTGTTCTTGGCTCTGCTGGTCCTGATCTTGTTGTTCTTGATTCTGTTGGTCCTGATCTTGTTGATCCTTCAGCTGCTCAACCAGATCTAGATTAAACCTGGCATCTTCCATTTTAGGCTCTTTGCTCAGAGCATTATTGTATGCCTCAATAGCTCCTTCGAGATCCCCTGCTTTTGCCAGTGCATTACCGTGATTGTAGTCTCCCATCGCGCTATCATCTTGGGAGAAATCTGCTATTGCTTGATCAAAGTCTCCGGCTTTGAAGGCAGCGCTGCCACGCCAGCGAGAATCTTCAAATAGATCTTTAGCGGCCTCATAGTTCTCCGCCTTCATCGCTTCTGAGGCTTGCTGATCGGGAGTTTGCCATAAGTCTTGCCATTCTAAAGCCTCAACTGGCTGAGCAGTGAACAGCAGTGGGGCAATTAAAATTACCACGACTGACCCTTTCCTAAAGCTGAGTAGCAACACAGGCAGCAACAAGAGTACCAACCAGTATCCTTGATCATCCCATAGATCGAAAGAACGATCTGTTTCTCGTGTGCTATTTGTGAGCAGTGAGTCCATGCCAGCCAGAAGATTATCTATATCTCGATCATCGGCGCTTAGCGTTTGATAGGAACCACCATTGTTGGCAGCAATTTTTCTTAGGGTTCCTACGTTCAGTTTTGCGACGATAACATTGCCTGCCTTCTTGATAAAACCACCTGCAAAACTAGGAATCGGAGCACCATCAGTTGTGCCTACACCGAGTATAGAAAGCCTGTAGTTACCTTCACCTGAAATAATTGGCGCAATATTACTGAGTGCAGATTTATCAATACCATCAGTGATTAGCAGAATATCGGCTTGCTGGTAGCCGCCGTTCATAGCTAAGTCTATGGCGCTTGCCAAGCCTTCCTCCACATTACTGCCAGTTTCTGGCATTAGATTTGGTTCAAGTACGGGGACCATGCTCATGATGGTATTGCTATCCTCGGTCAGAGGAGACACGGTATGTGAATCTCCACCATAAACAATCAATCCAACCACACCCTCGGTTCTTCGAGTGAGGATATCGATCAGTTTGTAGCGGGCTCTGACTAAACGATTTGGCGAAATATCTTCTGCTAACATTGAAGGAGAAAGATCTAGAACTACCACCAACGCGGAGTCTTGCTTATGCACAGGTTGAGGTAACTGTTGCCAGGCGGGACCTGCAAGGCCCAGACAGCAAAATATCCAAGCTGAGATCATAAATGCCACAAGCCAGGGACCGCTTAAGGCGTGCTTTCCTCCTGAGCCTTGAAGTAGAAAAGGTAAAAGCTCTGGGTTGATAATAGTTTCCCAATTGCCAGCATTGCGTTTTCGCCAAGTATAAAAACCAATGACAGCAACAACGGGAAGCAAGCCCAAGAACCACCATGGCCGTAAAAAATGAAAGGTATCAAAAATTTCGGTCAAACTCTCAATCATTACCGTAACCAACCTCGCCTTTGCGTTGACTGGCCGTAAAAACAATTAAGCTGAGGCAAAATGCTAGTCCCAGGGGCCAATGAAATAAACTAACGATAGGTCGAATGGTCTCGGCATCCTGTTCAATAGGCTCCAGTTGGTTCAGTTTCTCGTAAATTGATGCTAGCTCCTGAGGATCTCTTGCACGAAAGTATTCACCGCCAGTGGCCTGTGCAATTGTGTTAATGTTTTTTCGTCTAGGTCTGCACTGGGATTTACCATTGTTCGACCAAATAGCCCACGCTGCTCCTGTCGTTCTGCGCCAATACCGATAGTGTATATTTTTACCTTAGCTCGACGTGCTAGATCAGCGGCTTCTTCGGGATTAAGAGCGCCTGTATTATTTGAGCCATCGGTCATTAAAATCAATACACGATGATCCTGTGGTCGATCTTGCAGTCGCTTTACAGATAACCCAATTGCATCTCCTATTGCTGTGCCGTTGCCAGCAAAGCCAATTTGAGCTTCTAGCAATAAGGATTCCATTGTTTCTCGATCAAATGTCAATGGTGTTTGTAAATAGGCTTTTTCGCCAAACAAAACGAGCCCTAAGCGGTCACCCGCACGTTTGATAACAAAATCTCCAACCACTGACTTAACCGCCATCAGACGATTAACGGTTTGGCCACGAATGACCATATCTTCTTGCTCCATACTTCCTGAGATATCAACAGCAATAAGAATATCGCGTCCCTCTGTAGGCAGTGCTACGGGCTCACCGATATAAACTGGACGAGCAATGGCTAGTAGAGCGCTTACCCAGCATAGACTGAGTAAAATTAACAAAAGTCTGTTGCGCCAGGTGGTCGCTTTTAAGGATACCTGCTCCACGCTGGCTGCCGCTGTAAGCATTGGAGCTCTGAGGGCTCTTATGCTGGTTTCAGCCGGTTTGCGACGCCAACGGTAGATAAAGGGTAGGGGTGCTAACGCCAATGCCCAGGGCCAAATAAGGCTTAACATGTTGATATTTCCTTCAACTTATCCTGAGCGTAGTGTTGTTTGATCCAGATCTCACTACTATTGATGATGGACTCAGTCAGTTCATTATGTTCTTGCCTGTCATCAGGCCTGCCATAAAGCAGGGCATTAAGATCAATAGGTAGATTCTGGAATACTGTATCTTTGCAACTGGCTTGCAAAAAATTTAAAAACGCTGCCAGATCACGACTACTAAAGTGTTGGTCTGGATAAGCACTATTGACGGCTTGTTTAAGTGTTTCCAGAATCATGACTAATCTTTGAGTTGAGGTCAGGTTTAGGTCATGTTTTATCTGTAATAACTGCGCCATCGCTTGTCGCCGATAGAGGTTATTATTATAGGATTTTAACAGCTGCCAAAGCGCCCAACTTACGCATGCAATGAATATAATGATTAAAACCCACCAACCCGGAGCAAGTGGCCACCAGGATATAGGATCTGGCAAATGAATGCCGCGAAGCTCGGCTAGAGGATCACCTTGCATGATCAGCTACCACGGCGACTGTTGCGCTTTTTGCCGTAAGCACGACGCAGTGTGCTCATGACTGTATCGTCAGTATTAAAAGGTAATAGGCCTGCAGAGAGTTTTTCGCTAAGTTTCCTTAAACGCAGACTTCGATCTTCAAAAGCTTGTTTGAAACGTTCACGCAATTTAGCGTTACTCGTGTCTAGCAGTGTATGTTGAGCGCCATCACTGACTGCATAGAGGGACGGAGGAGGAAGGTGTGTTCGATATTATCGAAAACATGGCATAAATTTAGATTGCCCTGGCGGGCCAATGCAAACAAATGCTGTTCGCAGGCGTCATTAAGGTCGTGAAAGTCGCTTACGATAAAGATAGTGCTACCGGGGGAAACAAAATGCCGAGCCTCGTCGAGTATTTCGGCCATGCTATAGCGGTCAGTGGGCGGTTGATCCTGCAGGTCTAGTAATTTGGTGCTGTAGTCTTTGAGCCCATGGATAAATTGTAGTACCGCATGATGGCTGCGACGGGGTTTAACATCCATTTGGTGTTGTTCTCCAAATATTATCCCTCCAGAACGATCATTAGCTGATAGTCCCGCCCAAGCAAGGGCAGCTGAAATCTCACATGCAACAACCGACTTTAGCCTTTTGCTTCCAAAAAACATGGGGCTACGTAAATCAGTAATAACCAAGATAGGCCTTTCTCGTTCTTCACTAAAAATTTTGGTATGTGGCGTTTGAGTACGTGCAGTGACACGCCAATCAATGCTTCTGACATCATCTCCAGGTTGATATATACGCACTTGATCAAAGTCCATTCCTCGTCCGCGAAAGCGCGATTTATGGCCTCCAGCCAGCATCTGACGTGCTTGAACCTTCGGGAAGCCAGTTAGATCTCGCGCTCCATACCGCAGTCTAACCATATCTTTCAGATTAGCGGTGGCAGGATGTGGTTGATCTTGATTGATTAGGCTCATTAGCGTTAGTTCATTAGGCTGATGGCACTGTATCAAGTAGTTTGTCGATTACTTGGTTTGCTGTAATCCCGTTGGCTTCAGCTTCAAAACTTAATATTAGGCGATGTCTTAATACGTCATGGGCGACAGCTCTAATGTCATCGGGAGTCACAAAGTCGCGACCTTCCATCCAGGCTAGAGATCGGCTGCAACGATCAAGAGCAATTGTTGCCCGTGGACTAGCGCCGTAATCGAGCCATTGAGCCAAGTCCCCACCGTAGGATTCTGAGTTTCGTGTTGCCAAAATAAGTTGTACCAAATACTCTTCGACGGCCTCTGTCATATGAATTTGGTTAACAGCCTGCCGCGCTGCAAATAGTGTTTTTTGGGAAAGAGGCTCAATGCCAGTACCAGCGTCATTGAGCGCCTCTTGCCTTGATAGGGCAAGTATGGCCCGCTCAGTCTCTGGGGCAGGGTAGTCCACCAATATATGCATGAGAAAGCGATCCATTTGAGCCTCTGGCAGAGGATATGTACCTTCTTGCTCTATTGGATTCTGAGTCGCCATGACTAGAAACAAATCGGGCAGTGGGTAAGTGTTTTTGCCCACTGAGATTTGCCGCTCTGCCATAGCTTCTAAAAGAGCAGACTGTACTTTGGCCGGTGCTCGATTAATTTCATCAGCAAGTACCAAATTGTGAAACAGAGGGCCCGCTTGGAATTCGAAGGTCCCCTGTTGCGGCCTATAAATGTCGCTTCCAGTGATGTCCGCTGGAAGCAGATCGGGGGTGAACTGAACCCGATGAAAGTCGGCCTCTAACCCTTCGGAAAGAGTCTTTATGGCTTTTGTTTTCGCCAGACCAGGTGCTCCCTCTACAAGAAGATGACCGTCCGCAAGGAGTGCGATCATTAGTCGCTCGATTAAGTGCTCTTGACCGACGATTTTATTGGCTAGCCATTCTCTGAGTTGCGCGATATCTTGTTGCAAAAGTTACCTCTACTTTATTGTCTGAGTTGCCTGGTGAGGGGGTCGAGTTTAATAGCTATGCAGTAAACACACAAACATTGTTCAAATACTGCTAAGAAAAGATTTTACCTGTAATTTATTTGTTAAAAATGCTTAATATTTTTGCACAGAGTCCAAGCAATTTGTTACCTTAGAAGCAGATATTTGATCGCTATTACATTACAGACTTCAAAAACGTAAAAAGGTTGCAAATTGTTCCCATGGAAGTGAAACAAGATGATCGGCGTCAGACATTAATTCAGTCTTTAAACAAGATTGCGGCAAAAAAGTTATCGAAAAAAAAGCAAAAGCAATTTAACGACTTTGCCGCTAATGCAATTCATTTCTATCCAGATGATGATTATTTAAAGCGCCCTGCAGAGGATATTTTTTGGAATATATGGGGCTTATATGGTTTTGCGGAGCCACCATTAGAAGCCTCAGGACCCAACTCTCAGGGTTCAGCTGCCAAAATTCGAGTATTTAATCCAACCGTAGAGCTCGATGGCTGGTCTAGTCACTACACTACTATTTACGTTGATCAGCGTGATATGCCATTTTTAGTTGATTCACTGCGCATGGCTCTGAATCGCTGGGGTTTAAACATATACACCTTGCAAAGCAATCCGGTTTGGGCGTTGCGTAATGATCTTGGAACGATTGAAGGTATTCATTCAGATTATGTAGAGAACGCTGACCGCGAAGCATTAATGATTATAGAGGTTGATTTACTATCTGATAGAGAAATTGAAGAGTTACAGCGTGAGCTAACATTAGTGCTGGATGACGTCTCTACGGTGGTAGACAGTTTCGATCCCATGCGCATGCGGCTGGAGCTATTAATAGCAGAGCTGAAAACTAATGCTCCTAAGGTAGAGCAGCTAGATGAGTCTTTGGCATTCTTGCAATGGATTTATGATGGGTACTTTGTATTTACTGGGTGTGCAGAGTTTGATTTAGAGGTAAAAAACGAGAGTGTTTATCTGCGCGAGAAGGCAGGTAGTGCTTACGGGTTACTTAAAAAATATCGCGGTGATTTACGCAAAGAGTCGGTAGAGGAACTTAGTGATGGTGTCAAAGGTCTCTACGAAGATGATCAAATACTAACGGTTACTAAATCTGCAAAACGCTCGAAGGTACACCGTAATGTGTATTCTGATTATATCGTGGTTAAACGCTTTAATAGTGACGGCGACCCCGTTGGAGAGATAAGGTTTTTGGGGCTCTACACGGCCCAATTCTATTCCTATAGTCCCAGGCGCATTCCTATACTCCGCGAGAAAGTTGGTTGGGTTATGGAAAATTCTGGATTTAATCCAGCAAGCCATGATGGCAAAGCCTTGTTGACTATATTGGACTCACACCCTCGCGATGAACTTTTACATGTGACTAGAGAAGTATTGGCAGCCACTGCTATTGGAGTCTGGCAGATCTATGAGCGTAGGGTAGTTAAAGTCTTTGTTCATACTGACCCGTTTAATAAGTTTGTTAGCTGTTTAGTGTATTTACCCCGCGAGTCTTTTAATACTAATACCAGAGACAAGATTGAGGAGAAAATTGGCCTGGAGCTGGGCGCGGTTGAGAGTGAGCTGACCACACATTTCATTCCTGATTCAGTACTGGTGAGAATTCGTTTAGTTTACAAGATTGAAAATAAAAAATACCTAGAGGTTGATGCTGAAACGCTACAAGCCGTGGTTGAAAAGATTACTAGAAGTTGGAGTGATGTATTCAGCGAACAGTCCATTAGCGCCTTTGGTGCAGCTGATGGTGCTGTTCTATCAAGACGCTTTCAGAATGCTTTCCCCAGTGCGTATCAAGAGATTTATGGACCTGATCATGCTCATCAGCATATTTCACTTTTTGATCGTCTTGATGGCAGCGATGATCTTGCTATTGATTTCTATCAAGATCAGCAAGAATTAGAGCAACATCTGCGGGTTACCCTATTTCACAGAAACGAGCCTCTAGAACTCTCAGATATGGTACCAATGCTCGAAAATTTGGGTTTCAGAGTAGTCATGGAGCATCCCTATTCAATCGCCCCTGAGTCTGAAGGTGTCATCTGGATGCAAGACTTTGATTTAGAGTTTTCTTTGGATGTGAGCGTAGATGTTTCAGCAGTGCAAAACAGCTTCAAAGATGCCTTATTGCGAGTTTGGCGAGGTGATGCCGAGGATGACAGCTTCAATCGATTGGTAGTAGGGGCAAGACTCGACTGGCGAGCTGTCGCAATGCTCCGTTTGTATGCTCGTTACCTCAAGCAGTTAAGTGTTCCCTATAGTCAAGAATTTATCGCAGATACTCTTTCCAGACACTTGGACCTCACGCGTAATTTAGTTGCCTTATTTAAGAGTTACTTTGATCCACGTTACGCCTCTGAAGGAGAGTCAGAGAGAGCAGCTGGTTTGGTTTCTAAAATACAAATTGGTTTAGACTCAATTAGAAACATCAATGAAGATAAAGTTATTCGTGGCTATCTTGAACTGGTGCAGGCGACGTTGCGAACCAACTTTTTTCAAACCTTTGAAGATGGCACTTTTAAGTCCTACATTTCAGTTAAATTAGCAACCCAAAGAATTACTCTGGCACCTAAGCCACGGCCAGTTTTTGAAATATTTGTCTACTCTCCACGAGTTGAAGGCGTCCACTTACGGGGAGGAAAAGTAGCACGAGGTGGCTTGCGCTGGTCAGACAGAATTGAAGACTACCGTACTGAGGTACTTGGGTTAGTCAAAGCTCAACAAGTAAAAAATGCGGTGATTGTCCCTACAGGAGCCAAGGGCGGTTTTGTTGCTAAGCAAGCCAACCCGGCCGCGGGACGTGAAGCTTTTGTTCAAGAAGGTATTGCAAGTTACATGCTGTATGTACAGGCGCTGCTAGATATCAGTGACAATATGGTTGACGAACAGCTAGTGCCGCCACTTGAAGTTGTTCGTCGCGATGGAGATGACCCATATCTTGTAGTAGCAGCGGACAAAGGGACCGCGACGTTTTCTGATACAGCGAATGAAATTTCTGAAGCAAATAATTTCTGGCTGGGGGATGCATTTGCTTCCGGGGGTGGCAATGGTTACGACCATAAGGGCATGGGGATTACAGCCCGCGGCGCATGGGTTGCTGTGCAAAGACATTTTCATGAGATTGGAGTAGATATCCAGACTGAAGACTTCAGCGTGGTTGGTATTGGAGATATGGGTGGCGACGTGTTTGGTAATGGCATGCTTCTGTCTGAACACATTCAGTTAGTGGCAGCGTTTAATCATCTCCACATCTTTGTTGACCCCTCACCTGACGCTAGGGCAACATTCGTAGAAAGGCAGCGGCTTTTTGATACTCCAAGGACAACCTGGGAAGACTTTAACGAAGATCTAATGTCCGAGGGTAGTGCAGTTTATTCAAGGAATGCCAAGTCTCTCACGTTAACCCCCGAGATAAAAAATCGATTTGCTATTGATGCAGACGAGTTAACTCCAACAGAGCTTATTAACCATATTTTGAAGGCACCAGTTGACTTGATTTGGAATGGGGGTATTGGAACCTATATCAAGTCATCTTCGGAAAACAATTCAGAGGTTGGAGATCGAGCAAATGACGGACTGCGAGTCGATGGTCGGGAGTTACAATGCAAGGTAGTCGGTGAGGGTGGGAATTTAGGGATGACCCAGCGTGGGCGAGTGGAGTTTTGTTTGCGTGGAGGGCTCTGTAATACTGACTTTATCGACAATGCTGCTGGGGTAGATTGTTCAGACCATGAGGTAAATATTAAGATACTGCTCAATAAACAGGTTGCGGCAGGGAATATAGATGTTCAGGAAAGAAATATACTATTGGAGTCGATGACTGAAGATGTAGCCTCTTTGGTTTTAGATAATAACCTGAGACAGACCAAATCTATTAGCTTGGCGATGGCGCGAAGTCAGCAGCATCATTCAGAGTACCAACGATATTTAAGTTGGCTTGAGCAAGAGGATCAACTTGATCGTGATTTAGAGTTTTTACCTTCCGACGAGCAGCTCACCGACAGAATCAATAGGCATCAACCTAGTTGGACTAGACCAGAACTATCTGTATTAATTTGTTACTCAAAAGTGCTTCTGAAAGAGGCGTTAGCTGGCTCAGATCTATTAAGTGATCCTTGGCTTGCGAGTGCGGTGACGAATTACTTCCCCAAGGCGCTTGAGTCTCAATTTGGTGAGGCAGTCGAAGCTCATTCCCTAGCCAATGAAATAGCTATTAACCAAGTTGTAAATGACTTGGTCAATCGTGTTGGATTTAGTTTTTTCTTCAGGCAGATGGAATCCACTGGATCGTCTGCGGAGGATGTTATCAGAGCATATACCGTGGTCATAGAAGTGCTCGGGCTTAAACGCCTCTGGCAGCAAATTGAAGAGCATAACCCGAGGTTACCAGCAGCGACAGAGTTAGAGTTATTACATATTTTAGTAAGATTAGCACGCCGGGCGACCCGTTGGTTTCTTCGCAATCATAGGCTGAGTCTAGATTGTGCATCCCTTATAGCTGACTATGGAAGCCCCACACAAACTCTGTTAGCAGAGCTCCCTCGGTTACAAAAAGATCAGTGGAAGACGCTTTGGAGTGATGAGAGAGACGAGCTAACCGATATGGGGGTAGAGCTTAAATTAGCTGAACAACTAGCAGCCAATGATAGTATGTTTATGAGCATGGGTGTTGTTCAGACAGCCCTGCAGCTCGAGACGCCGGTGCAAAAAGTGGCTGAGGTCTATTTTGATTTAGGAGAGTTTTTATCACTGGACTGGTTTATGGCTCAAATAGTTGATTTGCAGCCAGATAGTCGTTGGCAGGATCTCGCTCGAGAAACCTATGTTGATGATCTAGAGAGTCAGCGAAGAAGATTAACAGCTTGTTTGTGTAAAAGAGAGTCCAATGGCACCTCTGCGATGAATAAATGGCAAGCAGAACAAAAAGAGCTGATTCACCGCTGGAAACTTATGATAAAGGATCTACGCAAGGTACCCCAGTCTGACTTTGCAATGATTTCAGTTGCCCTGAGAGAACTTCTCAATTTGGTACAAGCATCCGTGGATAACTGAGTTGTCTTCAGCAATGATAAATGCTTTATCGTTGCTGTATTTGTTTTAAATTAACTGCTAATGGTTCAAAATCAGGTTGCCCGCTTTATGTTGGCAGGTAGCGGTGTTATAGCCAGACCAGCCATCCTCTCTACCTTCACGCCAACCCCTACACCACTGGTAGGCCATTGTTGTGTTTTCTTGATAGGGACAAAGGGATAGAGAACGACCTTGAATTGCTGATTGATAACCTTTTACATACGAACGATGCTCCAGGTCTCGTTTGTGTTTCTTCATAGACAACTCCTGTTCTACTTAGATCAAAGGTAATATAGGGTTGTGTTAAAGCTATTCTACAGCGTAATTTTTCGACTTGACTGCGTACCAATGTTTATTTCTAAACAAAATAGTTTAAACACCTATATCATACGCGCTTTCTTAGGAACGCGTAATTTTAGACTAATGTTTGTCAGATTCGTTCAGACGTTTTTGGTATATGCAAATCTAAGGTTATAGCTTGAAGTAATGAAAAGGGTAATGAAGTGACGCAGGTATCTTTAAAAAACGATTGGTTAGCCACCTGTCCTAAAGGACTAGAATTATTGTTATCTGAAGAGCTCATTGCTATGGGAGCTGAAGGGGTAAAAGAAACCGTGGCTGCGGTTTATTTTAATGGCTCTTTGGAGCTTGCTTACAGAGCTTGCCTATGGTCGCGCCTTGCTAATCGAATTTTAATGCCCTTGCACAGTTTTATGCTCAAGGAGTCGGATGATTTGTATCGAGAGTGCAATGACATTCCATGGGAACAGCATTTTTCGTCGGTTCAAAGTATCGCGATAGATTTTATAGGCACCTCACGCTTAGTTGACAACACGATGTACGGATCACAACGAGTTAAAGACGCGATTGTTGATCGTATTCGCCGTATTGAAGGTGAACGCCCAAGTGTAGATACCAAGAATCCGGACATTCGCATTCAAGTTAGGCAGCACAAGGGCCGCGTTTCAGTTTCTCTGGATATATCGGGAGAAAGTCTTCATCGTAGGGGATATCGTACTGGTCAGGGTAGTGCACCGATCAAGGAAAATTTGGCAGTTGCTTTATTGCTAAGGGCCGGTTGGCCAGCAATGGCTGCAGAGGGTGGGGCTCTGTTAGATCCTATGTGCGGAAGTGGTACATTGCTTATTGAAGGGGCGATGATGGCTGCGGATATAGCGCCGGGAATGCTTCGCGAGCGCTATGGTTTTGACAGCTGGCTACAACATGACGCCGAACTTTGGCAGGCTTTAATTGATGAGTCCCATCAGCGTAAAGCAATTGGCCTTGAAGAGTTGGAGTTAGATATTCGTGGGTATGATGCCAATCCGCGTGTACTTGAGTACACGACTAAAAATATTGAAAATGCTGGGCTTGATGATCACATTCGTTTAGCGCACAAGCCTATAGATCAGTTTGGGAAGCCCACAGCAGAAAGAGGGCTGTTATTGACTAATCCGCCCTATGGTGCCCGTTTAGGTGAGATGGAGGAGTTAATTCCGCTATACCAAAAATTGGGCGCCGTTTTACAGAAAAACTTTCATGGCTGGAGGGCAGCTGTGTTTACTGGGAACGTCGATCTAGGACGTGAAACAGATCTCTCTCCGACAAAGCAATACAGTCTATTCAATGGAACCATTCCCTGTAAATTATTGGTTTTTGAAGATATGACATCCAAGTCAGCGCAAATTGCCGCTAGGCTAAGTACTCCAGCACCGGCTCAAGCGCTGACGTCAGGCGCTAAGATGGTACTCAATCGACTAAAAAAGAACAGACGAAAACTAGAGAGTTGGTACAAAAAATCTGATGTGAGTTGTTATCGGCTTTATGATGCGGATATTCCAGAGTACGCCGTCGCGATAGACGTCTATGACCACTCATTTATGTGCAGGAATATGTAGCCCCTAGCACAATATCAGAGAAAGTAGCTAGAGAACGCTTTGGAGAAATCAAACAGGCCGTCAAAGAGTTTTCTGTAAATTTCACTGGCAAGATTTACTATAAAGAAAGGCGGCGCCAAAAAGGCGACAGTCAATATGAGAAACTTAGCGAGGGGTCAAGTGATACCTTTACAGTGTCAGAGGGCAAGGCTATTTTTGAAATCAATTTGTCGGATTATCTTGATACAGGATTGTTTCTAGATCATCGGCCTGTGAGGTCGATGATAGGTGAGATGGTAAAGGGGAAAAGGTTTCTTAATTTATTTTGCTATACCGCTGCAGCTTCTGTGCAGGCAGCCCTTGCTGGAGCCGCCAGCTCTTTGAGTATTGATATGTCAAATACCTACTTGGATTGGGCGCAACGTAATTATGATTTAAATAGTTTGCGATCTAGCAAACACAAGTTGCTTCGAGCTGACTGTATGAAATGGTTGGAGTCTGAACAAGAGCAGTACGATATAATTTTTCTTGATCCACCGACCTTTTCTAATTCCAAGAAAATGGATTCTGTACTCGATATCCAGAGAGACCACGGTGATTTGATTCGATCCTCAATGGCTAAACTGGCACCGGGTGGTACTTTAATTTTTTCAAATAATTTCCGTAAATTTAAGATGGATGAGTTAACGTTACGCCAATTTAATTGTCAGAATATTACACCACAAACGCTGGATATGGACTTTGAGCGAAATCCTCGTATTCATAATGTTTGGTTAATCACCCGCAACCAGCAATTTGGAAGTAAAGAGCAAGCATAAACAAGAATAACTACTGTCTCATTTTTAGGCCTTTAGGATCGTACCACCCTCTCAGGCTAGCCTGTGCGGAGAAACGTTCAAGCGCTATCTCGATCTCAAACTCAGCCGCACTAATTATTTCGTTCGAAAGAAGAGGTACATTGACATAACCCATCCCAATTGAACTCCCAACAGCGTGACCAAATGCTCCTGAGGTCAGGTAACCAACAATCTCACCATTCATCACTATAGGCTCGTTGTGGTACAGCAGAGGATCAGGGTTTTCTAATCGAAATTGGACAAGTCGCCTTTCGGGTACTCCCTTACTTCTCTGAGTCATCAATGCTTGGTAGCCAATAAAATCACCTGATGTCATATCGGCAACAAAATTCAGCCCAGCTTCAAGAAGGTTGTCATGTGAACCTATATCATGACCCCAGTGCCTAAAGCCTTTTTCTAGTCGTAAACTATTGACCGCATGAAGGCCTACATTCTGTAGTGAGAATGATTTGCCTGCCTGATAAAGAGTTGTATAAAGCTTTTCCGCATTATCGGCTGGAACCATAATCTCCCATCCGAGCTCTCCGACATAACTGATGCGTTGTAACCAGCATAGGTGTCCTCCAATATTGGCATGCCGCCCTGTGCCAAATGGAAAAGCATCGAAAGAAAGATCAATATCAGTCACGCTTTCAAGTAGCTGACGAGATAGGGGTCCTTGGAGCGCCATGCATGCATAAGCGGCACTGATATTTTCTACTTTTGTATCTCCCTGAGCATGCTTCTTTAAACGCCACCAATCGCGGTTAAATGAGCCTATGCTGGTAACAACCCAAAATTTATCTGAAGCTACACGACAAATCGTTAGATCTGCTTCAATTCCACCTCTCTGATTTAACCACTGGGTGTATACCACTTTACCAACAGGGACATCGATGTTTGCTGCACTAAGTGTTTGTAGTGTTGTGAGTGCATCTTTGCCTGAGACTTCGAACTTGCCGAAGGAGGAAATGTCATATAACCCTACGGTCTCTCGAACAGCCATATGTTCTGAGGCTGTATTAGCAAACCAATTTTGCCGTCGGTAGCTATATANGTANTCNGCTTTTTGTCCTGGTTTAGCAAACCAGTTGGGTCGCTCAAANCCTCCAACTTCACCAAAGCATGCGCCGTGATCCTTCAGTACTTCATGCAAAGGAGATTGCTGAAGGTTTCGCGCCGAGTGGTATTGGTAATAGGGCCAGTGCATTGCATAGGTGTGCCCTAAAGCCTCTGGTATGCGTTCTGCAACATATTGATCAGTGCGCTGACAAGGATGATGTCGAGTTACATCGCATTCTGATATGTCGCCAGACGGATAACCATCAACAACCCAATCTGCCATTAATTTGCCTAAACCGCCTCCGGCTCCGATACCCTTCGAATTAAGACCGCAGGCAACATAAAGGTTGTCAACTTCCGGAGTTGGCCCCATGAGATGAAGATTGTCACTAGTAAAACTTTCAGGACCGTTAAACCATGTTCTTATACCGACCTCACCAAATTTTGGAAATGTCTCCATACCTCTTATTAAATATTCTTCGATATGCTCCATATCGCAGGGAAATTGATCAAAACAAAAGTCCTCACTAATTCGATCCATGGATAGTCCTTTGGCGTTATGCTCAAACCAGCCGACCAGCATTTTTCCTGCATCCTCCTTGAAATAAACTCCTTTATCAAAATCCCGCAAAACCGGTCTTGGCGTAAGGCCATCCATTTCCTCTGTGACAACATAAAAATGCTCGCAAGCATGAAGTGGAAGCTCTACTCCAACACTCTTAGCTATTCACGAGACCACATGCCTCCGCAAAGTATAACTGTTGATGATTTTAAAAAGCCCCGATCAGTATGAACACCAACAATTGCTCCATTTTCAATACAGAGTTCCTCAGCCTTGGTGTTTTCATAGATAGCAGCACCACCCATACGCGCTCCCTTAGCTAGGGCCATTGTAGTGTCCACTGGGTTTGTTTGGCCATCTTGACGAATGTACATCGCACCTAATATGCCATCAGGATTAATACCTGGGTATAACTCTTCTAGCCGACCTAAACTAATCATTTCAGCCTCAACACCAAATACTGCTTCAACTGACGCAAGGCGCTTAAGCTCTTCTAAGCGTTCCGCAGTGCGGGCAATGGAGAGACTTCCAATTTGCTTATAACCTGTTGCTTGACCTGTTTCTTCTTCTAGCCGTGCATAGAGTTCATGACTGTACTTGGCGAGTTCCGTCAGAGTAGGGGTTGGCCACAGCATACTGACTAACCCCGCTGCATGCCATGTGGTCCCGCAGGTTAGCTGTTTGCGTTCGAGTAAAACGACATCTTTCATGCCTCGTTTCGTCAAATGATAGGCAATAGAGCACCCAATGATTCCACCGCCAATAATGACAACTTCGGCTTTTTCGGGAAGATCAGTTAACTTCGCCACAGATTAAACTCCGACTGAATAGAAGCGTTTGTTGATAAGGTTACCGTTAATCATCACTTTTTAACTTTTGTCTCTGAGGCTCTTGTTTTCAGGATCATAGATCGCATCCATTCTTACATGGCAGCGTCGCGAGCCAAGAGACGTGTCGACCGTTAACTGCTGACCTGATATACAAAGGCCTGAATCAATATAAGCGAAAGCAAGACTTTGATTTGCGCGATGACCATAAGCGCCACCGGTTACGATACCGGCCAATTCACCATCGCAGAATACCGCTTCATTACCGAAGCATTCCGCGGGAATTTGATCATCAAAAACCAAGTACGCTAACTTTGATTGCAAGCCTTCAGCAGAGCGGCGAAGAAGATTTTCTGACCCGATAAACTTTCGGTCTAAGTTAATAAATCGATCCATGCCGGCTTCAAGGCCCGATATTTCTTCGGTAAATTCATGTCCGTAAGCGCGATACATTTTCTCCATTCGCATGCTATTTAAAGCTTGTCCTCCAAAATCCCTGAGACCAAAAGATCGCCCATGAAACTGGAGCGTCTCATAGATCGATATAACCTGCCAATTAGGCATATGGAGTTCCCAGCCTAATTCCCCCGCATATGACACCCGTAACGCAAGAACTTCGGCTGAGTCGAGTTGTATCATCTTACAGGTCAGCCAAGGGAACGCTTGGTTACTCAAATCCTCTGAAGTACACAACTCCAGATATCGCGAGCTCTAGGGCCTGTTACCAGAAGACCACCCCATGAATCGGTAAGATCTTGTATGTTGATATCAAAATCATGACTATGCCATTGTAACCATTGATAATCTTTGTACTGAGAGCTGATCGCTCCCATCAGGATGTAATCATTATCTCCTGTACGACTAATCGTTTGCTCCGCCATGATGCCCCCATTGGGAGCATGAAAAAGAGTTAGTGCTATTTGGCCAACCTTTGATGGCAGAGAATTACTCGACAAATGATCTAAAAAAGAATGGGCATCAGTGCCGGTTATACGGAATTTAGCCGTGCCCGATAGATCAGCAACACCGCAGCTCTTCTGAACCGCCTCACATTCGCTAGCCACAGCACTATGAGCTTCATTGTGAGCCCAAGTGTGAGATTCAAATTGATTACTTTCGGTTTTGAACCAACCCGGTTTTTCATAGCCGGCAACAACACTATGAACCGCACCTTTTTGGGCAAGGACAGTGTGTAGAGGGCTTACTCTGATAGGTCGTCCATGGGGGCGATTCTCATTCGGGCAGGCCGAGGCATACATGCGTTCATAGGACTCGATTGCTCGTGTGATGCAATAGGTTTTATCGGCCCACGTGGAAAAGCGACGACTATCTAGTGAGTTCATGTTGAGTTCGGTTTGGCCATGTACCATCCATTGCGCCAAGTATTTACCGATACCACCTTGAGCTATACCTATACTCGCGCCACATAGGTTCCAAAAATTACGTAGCCCCGCTGCGGGTCCAACTAAAAGGTTGTCATCTGGTGTGTGAGTGATCGGACCATTAATGATACTTTTGATGCCGACCTCTTTAAATATGGGCATTAATTCCATGCATCGCTCTAACCATGGCATTAGACGTAACAAATCGCCTTCAAAAAGTTCACGATCAAACCCCCAATCCATACCGTTAATGGCCCAAGGCTTTGAGCCTCGCGTTTCATAGGGCCCAATAAGTATCCCTTTGCCTTCTTGGCGAAGATAAGCTGCTGCAGTCGAGTCTCTAATGACGGGTAATTCCTGCATTAATGAGGCGATATCTGGATGATCATCAGTTACAAGGTATTGGTGTTCAAGATTAACAATGGGCACGTGTGCGCCTACCATGGCGCCTACCTCGGGAGCAAAACATCCACCAGCGTTAACCACATGTTCTGCAATAATATTCCCTTTTTCTGTAATGACCTGGTATTCGCCAGAATCTAAGACATTGATATCTAGCACTCTGTTGAAACGACTCACCGTAGAACCCTGTT
>JGI20157J14317_10001500_pt1 | contig 21380 bp, 19 predicted proteins | sample COG_07_FD_14317 | JGI IMG/M metagenome (IMG submission 14317)
TTTTGAAGGTGGTATCCTCATCGATTTCTTTGAGATATCGGAGATAGTAACGGGTCTGCTCGGAGTCCATATTATCCAGCTTGGTGTTGTGGTAGCGCTGGTAGGGATTGGCGGCAAAATCTTCCTGACTAAGGCCAATGTAACTGACATCGGCATCCAGACTGGTTCTGCCCGCCTTTAATTCAAGGTAGTCGCCCTTTCCAAATTCATACCCAAGCTTGAGCGTGATATCATTTTTGGAAACAGGAGCTTTTCCTCCCACGGCATTGCCCAAGGCATTGATCGATTTAAATCCGTCGGTCCGATGATCAAATACTTCAAGCAAATAACCCAATCTGCCCGACCCCAATTCGGTTTTGCCACCAGAATAGGCATGAGCAATTCGTTCGTTATATTCCCCATAGGATGCCCGAAAATGAGACTTTTGCTTTTGAGGAATGGGAGTGGATAAATAATTAACGATCCCACCAGTTGTATTGGGACCGTGTTTCATTTGGCTTGAACCCTTAAGAATTTCAAATCCAGACATCCTTCCTGCGGTTGGAGAATAATAAGCAGCTGGATCAGAAAAGGGGGATGGCGAAGAAGGAATGCCATCTTCCAAAATCGTGACCTTCGCGGATCGATGGGAATCTACCCCACGCAGACTGATATTGGGAAACAAGCCATATCCTTCTTCAGGGCGAAGATAAACGCCTGGAACTTCCCTCAAAATTTCATTTACATCAGTATGAAAAAAAGGCGTTAGCTCAGCAGACTCAAGCACTGAGCCAGTGCCTTCTAAATTGGGAATATCTTCTTTGCTACCGATAACATTGAAGGGAGAAAGGTAGTCTGTTGACTCCAATCCTTCTTGAGCTTGGGCATCGATTATACTTACCATCAATGGGCAGAATAAACAAAGGGTAGTTATAAGATATGATTTCATCAGCTTTTACAAAAATAGTCCTTATTGATACTGAGACTCATTCTCATTAAGTGGCTTAAGTGTCAAGCATGGTCGTATTAAAAGTAAGCACTTTTTGAAAATTATTTAAAAACATTGTGGCCGTGTGATGAATAAACTTCGTTTTAATCACCGAAAGGCTAACATAAATTTTTTAGCCTAGGAATCCCCGTCCAGTATACGCCCAAAGCCTCCAAGCAAGGATCCCTCTCCTTGACTTTTACCTTCATTACTTGGGGCATGTTGAAGCACACGATCTGCAAGTCTTGAAAAAGGTAGACTTTGTAACCATACCGCACCATGCCCCTTCAGGGTAGCTAGAAAAAGCCCTTCCCCACCAAAAATCATAGATTTTAAACCACCAGCCATCTGTATGTCGTAATCTATACTTTGCTCAAAGGCGACTATGCAACCAGTATCCACCCGCAAAGTCTCTCCTTGAAGTTGCTTACGAACAACGGTGCCACCAGCGTGAACAAATGCCTTTCCATCGCCAGTTAGCTTTTGAAGGATAAAACCTTCCCCTCCAAAAAAACCAGCTCCCAATTTTTTTTGGAATGCGATCGAAACTTTTGTCCCCAGGGCGGCACAGAGAAAAGAATCCTTCTGGCAGAGTACATTGTTGTCATGCTCTTTTAGATCCATGCAAATTATCTTACCTGGATAAGGAGCTGCGAAACTTACTCTCCTTTTATCCATTCCTTGATTAGTGAAATGAGTCATAAAGATTGATTCCCCGGTCAACGCACGCTTACCAACATCTAGTAATTTGCCAAAAACACCCTGATTGGGCTGTGAACCGTCTCCCATTTTGGCTTCGAATGTAATATTTTCCTCCATGTAATTCATGGCACCGGCTTCTGCGATAACTGTTTCTCCCGGATCTAATTCAATCTCAACGATTTGCATATCATCCCCTAGTAGTTCGTAATCTATTTCATGGCTGTCCATGGTCTTATTCCCTAATATTTTGGGCTCCCTGGTCAAATCTGTTAATTCAGCTTCTAACTATTTGAACCTTTCTCTTTAAAGTAATTCTGTTTATTTTAGTATTAATCAACGCTCCTGTAGTTCAATGGATAGAACATTGGTCTCCGGAACCGAAGATCTGGGTTCGACTCCCAGCGGGAGCGCCATTTTAAATGTTATTCAGTCAATTGTCTTTAAAAGATTATCTGTTTTAATCTCGAACAAATTTGCGAACTCAGCTGAAAGTTGCTTGATGTAAAGCATGGCACAAACATTGAAAAATGACTTTGGTGAAGTTATTCAGGGTCATGATATTTTTACTTCCTTAAATACGCTTGAACAGCTCAGAATCTTTATGGAGCACCATGTTTTTGCCGTTTGGGATTTTATGTCATTGCTCAAGGCGTTACAGGAAAAATTAGCCCCCCATGGTTGCCCTTGGTTACCTAGTCGAAACCCTCAAGCTGTTCGCTTCATTAACGAAATTGTATTAGAGGAGGAGTCTGATTTAGCCAGACCCGGAACTCCCAATGAATATGCGAGTCATTTTGAAATTTATTTAAACTCTATGAGGGAAGTGAATGCTTCCACTTTTGCGATTGAGCACTTTTTAGATCTCGTTCGATTAAGGGGTTTGGATGTGGCCCTTCAGGCTGAAAGTGTGCCCTTGTCGGCAAAGCAATTCATGGGCTCCACTTTTCAAACCATTCAGTTTGGAAAAGTCCACGAAATCGCATCTTCTTTCGCTTATGGAAGAGAAAATTTAGTGCCGGTTATGTTTTTAAGAATATTGGAAAATAGCCAAATAACCAATACGCAGGCTCCCCTTTTTTATTACTACCTGGAGCGTCATGCTCATCTGGACGGCGAGCAACACGGACCGATGGCAGAAAACCTTTTAAATTCTTTGATAGACGGAGATGCAACGAAGTTACAAGAAGCCAATTTGGCTGCAGAAAAAAGCGTCGTATCAAGAATGAGATTTTGGGACGATGTTTTACGGGAAGTCTCCAAGGGTTAAATGGAGTTAAGCCAACTCGATCTCGATAGTAAATTCTTCACGAGCTCCCGGTGAAACATATTGCACCGTATTATTTTCCGGAGCATTAGGTGGGGACATCCAAGGCTCTAAGCAATAGAATGAACTCCCTTGTTTTGTCCAAGACACATAAGTTAACCGAGAGCCTTTTCCACTCCAACTTGCTTCACTTAAACGTATAGTTTCTTCCCCATTTAAGAGGGATAACTCAGCCTCAGGAGAATCAAGTTGATAATGGATTCGGTTAATTAGCTTATCGTCGTCCAAGGATATGGGATAATTATTTTGGGCATTTTGCAGGAAATCTTCACCTTCTTGATATTGAAAAGATTTTTTTGCGGCAACATGTAGCAAGTGGTCTTTTGGGGTTAAATCTTTGCGCCAAGGAACTTGAAAATAGGGATGAAGACCTGCTGACCAAGGAATAGGAGTTCTTCCTTCGTTTTCTAAGACGAGGCTTATTTGAAGTGATAATTCCAAAAAGTGATAAATTACTGTGAATGTATAATCGTATGGATAGAACAACTTGTTTGAGTCCTCATGAACCATTTCCACTTCAAACCCTGATCGATCAATGGAGCGAATGCGAAAAGATGCATCTTTAGCAAAGCCATGTTGAGGCATTTCATATGAATTCCCATCTTTGGCGCGCCAGAATCCCTTCTTGCCTTGATGGAAACAGGATCCACAAAATGGAAAAAGAATGGGAATTCCACCATGGACCAGGCTAAGGTCCTGATTTTCGATAGACTCTGGCCAATAGATAACATCCCTAACAGAGCCATCTCCCATATTCACATGCCAATTTAACAAACGGGCACCTTTTTCTGGGAGTACAAGAAAAGTGGATGGGCCAACATCCCATCTCTTAATTTCCATATTTTGATAATTGATCGCTTCCAAGATTATTATTGAACTGCACTTTCTTTCCTGTTTGCGCAATGTAATTCAAACATCAAGATATGTAGAATAGTCATGATCATTAGGATTTTTATCAATATCAGCTTAGCTTTTTGCTCCTTCTTTCTGTTCCCTTTGTACGCCGATCAGAACGAAAGAAATGCAAGCATGGATGACGGCCTAGCCCTTCCCGAAAATGAAAAAGGGAAGATAGCATATGTCATCCCAGTCCGTGATCAAATTGGGCCTCCAATTCTCGACATCTTAAGGCGTGGGATGAAGCAGGCAATCTCTACTGAAGTTGATTTAATCATTCTGGATATGGATACTCCTGGAGGAGAGCTTGGAGTTACTTTGGAGATTATGCAGGAAATCTTGGACTCGGCTGAATCTTGGGGTGGTAAGGTCCTTACTTATGTGAATAAAGAGGCTATTTCCGCAGGGGCTTACATTGCCATAGCGACTCAGGAAATTGCATTTGCTCCGTTCTCTCAAATTGGGGCTGCCGAGGCAGTTAGTGGCGGGGGAGGAGAAATTGACCCCTCGATGAAAAGAAAGATCAATTCATACCTTAAAGCAAAGATTCGTAACTTCTCTACCCCCTACAAGTATCGCTCGCTGGTTATGGCAGCGATGATGGATGCGAATACCAGTTTGATTATTGAGGGAGAGCCCCTAAAGGCTGCAGATGGATCCTTAATCAAGAATCCCGGAGAACTGCTAACGCTAACAGGCGAAGAGGCGGTTAAAACTTACGGGGAGCCCCCAGAACCACTTTTAGGTATAGGCGTCTTCGAAAACATAGAAGGTATGCTTGATCAAAGATGGGGAAAAGAGAGTTATCGCATCATTAGAATGGAGATTAATTGGGCAGAAGAAATTGGCTTATGGTTAAATGGTATCGCACCGCTCTTACTGAGCGTCGGGTTGGTATTATTATTCATTGAATTTAAGACACCAGGTTTTGGGGTATTTGGTATCCTGGGCATTGGATTTATACTTGTATTTTTTGGCTCTAAGTATGTGGCAGGCTTGGCTGGACAGGAGGAAATACTGCTTTTTCTTATTGGGTTTTGCTTAGTCTTGTTGGAAATCTTTTTGGCACCGGGTTTGTTCCTTCCTGCGGTGCTGGGATTGGTGCTAATGCTGGGATCCTTACTCTGGGCAATGATTGATATATGGCCGGGGCAAGAAATTGATTGGTCCATTGCCAGTTTCCGTGTCCCGCTCTTAGAATTAGCACAATCCCTTGCCATGGCTTTTGGCTTGGGCTTTCTGGCAATGAAGATAATTGCGAAGACCCCAATTGCTAAATCCATGATATTACAAACATCTAGTGGAGGAAATTTCTCCAATGACTGGAATGTGGACATTAACCAGAGTGGCGTTACCTTGACTGAATTATATCCAGTCGGAAAGGTTGAGATTAATGGCAAAACCTACGAAGCTCGTTCTTCGATCGGAAAAATCGAAAAAGGAGAAACCGTAAAGGTTATTAAAAAGTCAGGTTATGAACTATTGGTAGAAAAAGAGGCTTCCTAAGAGATGACCAAAATAATATCAGCTCTTTTGATTGGTTATATCCTAATTGCTCTTGAAGCAATTGTACCTGGGGGAATACTGGGCCTTTTGGGCTTTCTGAGTTTATTAGCATCTGCGTACTTTGCACATATCGAATATGGTGGCTGGATCATTCCGTCCATTGTTTTTTTGATGGGTGGACTGGGGGGAGTTATATTGGTTTTTATTCAGTTCAAATGGCTTTCAGGGAGCAAATTCGGGAAAAAAATGTTTGTCCATGCAACAAGTGGAAAAACGATAAATAATGAAGAATTAAGCGATTTGGTCGGAAAAACTGGAATTACAGTGACCGACCATCATCCTGAGGGACTTGTTAAAATAAAATCAAACACCTACGATTCCTTTTGCCAAGCCGGTTATATTTGCAAAGGTACAAAGGTAGAAATTACTAAAGTTGATGCCTTTCGCTTGATTGTTAAGCCTGTTTAAATTTGTGTAATGATTCGCAAACCAATTCCAATAATATAATTCAATGAACGACATAATTTCTTGGGTAATCATCGCCGTCCTAATAATTGTAGGCCTCGTCTTTTCTCTTATCATAATGTCATTTTTCAGTACCTGGCTGAAGGCATTTCTTTCACGAGCTCCAGTAAGCTTTGCAACCCTTTTGGCAATGAGATTGAGGGGTGTTCCAGTTGGCTTAATTGTTGATGCCCGGATAACTGCGGTGAAGGCAAACATTCCCTTAGATACCGATCAGCTTGAGGCTCACTACCTTGCGGAAGGAAATGTTGTTCAAACGGTCCAGGCTCTCATCGCCGCATCCAAGGCAAAAATTGAGCTTTCCTGGGACAGGGCTTGTGCTATAGATTTGGCGACTCGGGGCACTAGTAAATCCGTTCTTGAGGCGGTGAGAACATCGATTAACCCCAAAGTAATCGACTGCAAAATTGACACTCGAGAAACAATAGACGGTGTTGCCAAGGACGGAATTCAAGTCAAGGTGAGGGTACGAGTCACCGTAAGAAGCAATCTGGATCGTTATGTCGGTAGTGCCCAAGAAGAGACAGTCATTGCGAGGGTTGGTGAAAGCATTGTTTCAACAATTGGCTCTTCAGAAAACTACAAGGTGGTATTAGAAAACCCCAACCAAATAACACAGCAGGTTTTAAACCGAGGGCTTGATCAAGGCACGGCATTTGAAATACTCTCCATCGACATTGCGGATGTAGACTTAGGAGAGAATCGAGGGGCTGCTTTAAGGTCTTCCCAAGCGGCGGCGGATAAAGAAGTAGCTCAAGCACAGGCAGAAATTAGAAGAGCAGCAGCGGTTGCCCTTGAACAGGAGAACAAAGCAAAAGTTCAGGAGATGCAAGCGAAGTTGGTCGAGGCAGAAGCTCAAATACCACTCGCAATGGCCGAGGCTTTTCGGAGCGGGAATCTGGGGATTATGGATTATTACAAGATGAGAAATATTCAGGCAGACACGGATATGCGTGAGAGTATATCTGGCGAAAAATAAAAAATAAAACCACTAAATTCTACTATGCCTGATATTCCCTTTGATACTTTGTTTATTGTAGGTCTCTTAATTGCTTCCTTTGTGGGTAAAGTTTTAGAGGGAAGGGCAAAAAAAAGAAAACCTAAAAGTTCCCAACCATCTCAATCGACTGAGCAGTTAGATGAAGAGGATTATGAAGAAAAAACTTTAGATGATCTGCTTAAAAAGGTAACTGGGGCAGGCAGCGAACCAAAAGAAAGACAGTCATTTGAAATTACTGAAGATACCTATCATGATGATGACCTTAATCGGGATTCGATACTTCCTCCAAACAATCTGCCCGAACCAGCATTAAGCAAAACATATTTACAATCGTTCAAACATAGCGAAAGCAGCTCATCGCAGTCATCTCGAAACTTGCTTCTAGAAGAGGCATTAAAATCAGATAAATCACTTCGTCAGGCATTCATTTTGAAAGAGATACTCGACCAACCAATTAGCCTTAGGCATCCTCATTTCTGAGATTGACTTTTTTTAAGTGTAATATTTTTGGTTTTGTTACGCTTATCTTTACTAAGCTCCTTTTGCATACATTTATTGTTCCATTTGCAAGTAATGGGATATTTACAGTTATTTAAAATACATAAACCAGAAAAGTATTTTTTCATATCAGTATAAATTGTACGGTTAATTGTTTGCCCAGTTTATCCCTAGGTTTTTGGAAAGATCTAAAAATGTGTAGAAACATGAAAGCTTAACTGCACTAGCTTTTCGAATCATTGTTATATTTACATTAATACTTTTTAATAGATCTATTTTTGACAAAATCCCAACATTATATTTTTGTTTATTTAGAGTAACTAATTTTGTATATTCGTTTGCTATATTATTTGATATACTCCAGTTTTCAATCGTTGAATTGTACGATATTAAAGATGTTTCAATATCTTTTACTGCATTAAGAATTGTTGATTTCCACTCCAACTCTAATAACTTTAACTTAGCCCTTTCAGTCCTTAACTGAGTCATCCTTCTTGGATTCCATAGTGGGATATCGAGTATTGGTCCTCCAGAAAGTTTCCATTGGTTGAAAGGGCTGGAAAGATCGCCTGTCATACCAACTGCATTGAGGTTAAGACTTAATGACGGATATAGATTTAGTTGTGATGCTTTAGCACGGTGGATTTGAGCAATGAGTTTAGATTGCATTTCCATAATGTCTGGCCTGCCTTTGAGGGCAGTGCTTGGTAATTTTCTGGGCGATTCCGGAATGGGCTCTTTTGAGAAGAGTACCTGATATGGTATTTCGGGTGAGAGAGAATTACCCAGCATGGTTTGCAGTGCGGTTCTACAAATAGACAATTCCTTTTTCTTTTCAATATGTTCTAGGGCGAGATACTTGATTTCATTCTCCATGATAATGAGACTTTCATTATCATCTAGTCCTGCATGATAGCTGTGTATATGAAGAATATGAAATTCGTGGTGATTTCTGATCTGCTCTTCAATCTTGGATAAATCCTCAATTAGGTACAGGTATTGATACCATAATTTTGCGATATCATATACAAATGAGAGTTGTGCACCTTCTTTAAAATAAACTGCGGCATTAACCGTTTCTACTGACTCTTTTTTATATTCCGACCATTTACCTAAAATATCTATTTCCCATCCAAGTCTTGCATTTGTTTGATAGTCTGGAACACTTTGGGTCTTAAAACCCGATTCTCGAGAATTTTCTTTTCCGCTCATTAACCCAACTGAGCTGTTTAATTTCAAACTGGACTCGTCTGTTAAATAGCCAGACTTTGCTCTTACATATTCAACTTTGGCTAATTTTGACTGCCATAGAGGATTTTCTTTCAGTGCTAAATCTATAATTCTAAAAAGATTATCATTTAATGACAAAGTTTGAAAATATAAAGAATATGTATTATTTGGGTCATTATAATCAGTAGAAAATAACTGATCCTTAGGCAAATAATTCTCTTTGCTTATGTTAATCAGAGATGCTTGATCACTTACGCAACCAGCGATGAATAACAGTACTATAAAATGGAAAAAAAGTTTCAATCCTAGATGTAATTAAAATCTCACAAAGCTTGTATTTGTAGAGCATTGAACAGCATTGAATTTGGCAATGACTTTGAATCAACTGTTCCAGCGATCTTTATTTTTAAACCGGGTCTAAGTTGCCCTACCCCATTTAAGTTTCCTTTAATTAAAGATGAATTCTGGTCTAATAATTGGACACTTAAAGTACCTTCTAGTATTTTTTTTCTATCCTCGCAGCAGGCGTCCCAGGGAGTTGGGCAATAATCTCCCGGAATTTTATCGCATGTTTGAATGGAGTGATCGCCAAGGATAAAGCTGGCTCGGTTGGATGCAAAAGGCTCTTTTCTGCCCCCTATAAATCCTTCGATTATTAATTTTTTCGTAACCTCATTTTGCTTCCTTGCTTCAAGAACAGAAATGGCTGTACCGAGATCATCGGTCGTTAGTAGATTGATTGGTAATTCCGCCATTCTGATAGAGCTTAATTTATCGGAATTAACCTTATCTTTTAAATCCGTATACTCATTTGACTTCTCACATCCATAAAGTATACACATTAAAAAAGTGAACACACTATAAGTACAGTAATTATTTATTTTCATACATTTAATATTTATTAGGAGGAGCGTAATGTTTCGGTTAATGAGGGTTTTAAACAACTCCATGCGGGTGGGAGTCCCCCAATAACTCCAAGAAAAAGGCAGGTTGTTACACCTACATTCAAAACAGGTTGATTATAATCCAATAAAAAGACTCCGATCGAAAAGGGAACGGCAGTATTATCTAGTGTTCCCGCAACAACAATAAAAGCCAAAAGGGAGCCAATAATGCTCGAAAAACAAGATTCTTGTACCAAGCTAAGCAAAATTTTCCATCGATTAAATCCGATTGCTTGCATGGCACCAAATTCCCTGACCCTAGAAGAAAAAGCAGCGAAAAGCGCATTCAGTCCGCCAAATAAAGCGGCAACAGAAAGTAGAATTGCACAAATCCAAGCCATCCATCGAATCGGTGCATAAAAAGTTGATAACTTAGAATAATAATCTGACTCTTGGATAGCAACTAACTCTAAATCTAATCTTCTTTTTGCAAAAGCATCAAGGTCACCAAAACTACTCGCATCCTGTACGCTTACAACAACGCAAGAAAAATTGTCTCTTTGAATGTAGGTCATCAGGTCTTGCAAAGGTACCCAGGCTTCTGCTTCCATCACCGTACCTATTGCGTCAAATATTCCCGATATCTTTAATTTTTCGTTATTAAATATTAATGTTTTACCAACCTCTAACTCAGAAGCGTTTAATCCAAGCTTTTGCGGTGCAAGCTTACCAAGCATTACCTCCCCTGCTCTAGGGAATCTACCCCTTACAATTCGGACATCTTGATGCACCCAGAGTGCTTGATGCTGTACCCCTCGGATCAAACCTTGTGAACTTGTTCCATCGGGCGTACTCAATAAACCGTTGAAGTGTACCTCAGGGGATACCGAAGGCTTCCCCATTACATGGCGAATTCCAGAAATAGATGAAGCGATTATATCTTCCACTCCTTTTTTTACCTCGCTTCTTTCAACACTTTCTTCGCTGCCTGCACCGAGTAAAATGGTGTTGAGGGGATCGCCAGTATTTCCAAGGGTTTTCTTCATGGCATTGTTTACTGAAGCAGCAGTCATTATCAAAATAACCACCATGCATGTTCCTGTAATGAGTTGAAGAGACTGACCAGGTCTGCGAAGAAGGTTTCGTAAGCAGTAAGAAAGTGGAATCATATGACTAGATCATCTGGCTCTAAGGCTATCACTAATTGAATTTCCACCCGCTCTCCATGCTGGGTAGATTCCAGATAGTAATCCTAGTGCAATAGTGGCGATTACTCCTCCTAAAAGAACTTCTTGGGTGGGTACAAATGCCAAAACCAAACCTTCATTACCAATGGAAAAACTATTAAAATGAAGAAAACAAAAGGCGGAAAAAATCCCTGCAATTCCTCCAAAAAATGATAGATATATACTTTCTGCCAAAACCAACCATCCGATCCATAGTTTAGTATAACCAAGCGTTTTCAGAACTGCATGTTCTGATATTTTTCCGCTCACCGTTAACAGAATAGTATTTGCAACCAAGGCAATCACAGCAATCACACAAGCAAATCCAATCCATCTTGAAAAACGGATCAACTCAATCAACTCCACAGCAGTGCTGGCAAAAAACGCTTTTTCTGGCTGAGTAGATGTGGGTTCAGTATCGGTAGAGAACCGTTTATCAATAGCTGCTGCGACACTTTGGAGCAAAGAGGCTTCTGCTACTTTGACATTAAACTGAGTTACAATACCCAAGCCGATTCGTGAAGCTTGCTGGAGAAATGATAGGTGAACAAATGCGACATTATTATTTTGTGGACTGTCTTCGGTCTCCACGATTCCAGCAACCTGAACGGTTATACCAGCAGCATCAAACTTATCGCCAACCTTCAGATTTCTTCGCTCAGCCAAGTTCTTGCCAACTAGAGCTCCGTCTTCCCTAATTTGCCAGTTCTCGAAAGTACCCTCCACCAAACGAAAACCTAAAGACCCGCTCGTGTAACCGTCCCTTGGTACTCCCCTAAAGACGATTACATCCAGGCTAGTGCCACAGTTATTAACCACAATTTGAATCGGAGTGACGGATTTTACTCCCCCAATTTGAGAAATCTCGTCCTTGTAGTGTTCTGGTAATCGACTGGTGGCAGGGCAAAACCTATTTTCCCTGTATACCACAAGCGTGGTATCTTCTGCACTTGTTACCGTAGCGTCGTGTAAAGAGCTCTGTACAGTTTCAATTGTAGTAAAGAGAAACATTCCTGTTGCTACACCCATCAATGTCAGAAAAGAACGAGTAGGATACCTCGTGGTACTTTTTGCGGCCAACCAAGCCAAGTTGAACAACTTAAGAAAAAGTCTCATGAATTAATTCGAATCTTTCCTTTATCTAATTCTAATTTCTTGGACGCTCGATTGGCCGCTTTGGGGTCATGAGTTACCATGACAATGGTTTTTTTCTGACTGGTACTTAATTCGTGCAAAAGGTCGAGGATTTCATCTGCAGATTTGCGGTCTAGATCACCAGTTGGCTCATCGGCTACAATTAATGAAGGGTTTGTCACCAATGCACGAGCTATGGCAACACGTTGCTCCTGACCACCAGATAATTCTTTTGGTTTATGATTTTTTCGATCAATTAGCCCAACCAACTCAAGAACATTTGTTACTCGCTGCTGCCGCTCTTTTTTTGTCATTGAATGAATAAGCAAAGGAAGCTCTACATTTTCATATGCATTGAGTACTGGAATTAAGTGATAAAGTTGAAAAATATATCCAAGATTGTGAGATCTCCAACCGGTGAGCTGATCTCGGTTCATTTTATTTAAATATAGATCTCCAACACGTATGGTTCCAGATGTCGGTGTGTCTACCCCAGCAATAATGTTAAGAAGAGTCGTTTTTCCGCTACCCGAAGGTCCCATTAAGGCAACAAATTCCCCATCATAAATATCAAGGCACATATCTGTAAGTGGAGCGATGACTTGTTCTCCCTTTTGGTATTTTTTTGTTAGGTTGCGTGCTTCTATAAATGCATTCATGGATTTTGAATAACGATTACTGAATCCCCAGATTCCAATGAATTTGGTGGATTCAGGATGATTTGATCACCAGCATTAAGACCGGACAAGATCGATATATATTGGTTGATAATCTCCTCACCAAAGTGCACCTCACGGATTTCCGCGGTTTTCCCGTCCCGCCCAACTACCCAGAGTTTAGTGAAGGATTCATCGTTCTTTGGCCTTATTGAAACCGGAACAAATACACCATGACTCGCCGTAATTTTTTCATTCAAAGACCGGTCTTCTTTTGAGAAAAATTTAGCCCGGCACAGCATCTCCGGACGGAGCCGAGAATCTGGGTTTAAGATCTGAACCTTAACCTGAAGAGTATTTCTTTGAAGATCTGCTTCGCCCGAAATTCGGCTAAGACGACCTTTAAATTTTGAGTCTGGTAACATGGAGCAAGTAATTTCTACATCCTGACCAAGGAATAATTTTGAAACATCAGGCAAGGGAACATCAATTCTAGCCTGCAATTCACCATCCCTGTATAAAGCCACAGCGGTGGAGGCTTCCGGGATATCCATTTTCTGCATTAATCTTTTTCCTGGACTGGCAAAGAGTTTTAGCACCCTACCCTCTGTTTGGGAAAAAATTTGGGTTCGGTTGAGGTCTAATTGTGCTTGTTCAACCTGAATACGTTTCATTTCGGTAATATATCTCTGAGATTGGAGCTTGTTTTGGAGAACAACTATTCCTTCGGTTGCTATTTTTACATCTTCTTCAGATACCTTGACCGAGAATTTCAAGCTATCCGCTTTGAATCTTGATCGATTCAAGTCCATCGAAGGAATTGAACCAAAGGGTAATAATTCCAAACGACTTAAATAATCTTTCTGCTCGCCTAAAAGGGTTTGGTCCAGGTTGTTTTTGTGCTGAGCCTTTAAGACAAATGATTTCTGAAGAGATATTTCTGAAAGAATTTCCAGCTCCTTAGATGCTGATTCGTTTAATTCAGTTTCAGCAAGGCGGAGGGCCAATACAGCATCCTCATCAATCAAAGAGACTAGTTTCTGCCCGGCTTTAACAAGATCGCCTTCAAGAACATAAACATCTTTTACAATTCCGTCATAAAGGGAAGGAATTCGAATAGGGAACGGGTCTGGCTCGATCCATCCACTTGCCTGTAGCAGCATGCTAACATCCTCCTCATCTGTATCACCAGAAAATTGATTATTACTTGAGATGGGATGTAAAACAGCCTGCGTCGTGTAAACGCTATGTTCATCGAAAAACTTACATCCAGTTGATAGCGTGTATGTTAAGATGGAAATAAATAATGCAGAAACGTAATTTTTGAAAACAGGTACAAATCTGCAGGAACCAAAACCCATTATTACTGGGAAGAATTTTGTATACATAGTTTGATCAAAAGGTTTAACAAAGGATTCAACTGTAAAAGCAGAACCCAACGGAGACCAAACTAAGGAATCAGGTTTGGATAATATTAAGAGCTAAATGCGATTTAATTTTACCAAACCAAGTATCCGGGGACTCCCGAGGGGAGAGTACATATGCGAAATGAAAATTTAGAATGCTTGAAACGCAGGGAATCTCGGGGATTAATGAGAGATGTCCCGTAACATCCGATGTTAGCAAGTAAGGAAGATCTAGGCAACAAGAGTTACATGTAGATGGAGTTTGATCAGAAAAATCACAAGAACCACAAGAAGAGCTGGGCAGATCATTATATGCACAAAAGCAATCGATGAACGAGAGGGTAAGCAAAAGCGCAATTAGCGTAGACGCTATTTTCATATACTTTAATATACACCAAAGGTATCTCTATACAAGTTAAACAATTGGAATTAAAAGAACAAATTTCACCAAAAGTAACCAAAAGTAACCAAAGAAATTTTAAAACCTTAGATTTTATACTCAGTAAAGGATTCTGAGGAAATATTTAAATAAATATTCTATTCTGCGTTTGGAAAAGAAATGAGGAAACAATAGAATTTCTTAATATAAAAAGCGTCCAAACACAAAACATACTACGATTACAAACATCTAAATTGGGTAAATGTTTTACATGAGCTGATGCCAAAGGGTCTAAAGGATGTTTAAATTATAAAATAAGTGAAAGAGTAATGTTTATTTTTCAGCGATGATTAACGGACCTATGCTTGAGGTAGATAAGAGGCAAAAAATAAATAAAAAATAAAGAATTACCTCGAAAGTTTAAACCACTTTTGTTTAGGAGATTAAACAATCGGAAGGAATTGTTGTTACAGGTAAGGATAATATTTCGTTTCACACGATTCGGACCATTCTGATAAAGCTCACAACTAGCTTGCCAGATACTAACATTTTGATCATAGTTCGCCCTTTGTTTTTAAAACCCCGCTTCTACTATGTCTGACATTACCGATACTCAATTACTTGTTCTTAACCGCGCCCAACATGGAAGGGGTGAGTCAAGAAAACTTCGTGCCAAGGGACGCATCCCGGCAGTTTTTTACGGCAAAGAAACCCTCAAGCATTACTCAATTGATGAGGCTCAATTCCGCACACTGATGCGTTCTGCAGGTGGATCTCTCTCGTTAGTCGAGTTAGATGAAGGAAATGGAGAGAAAGAACTCGCTTTGCTCAAGGATATGCAAATTGATTCTGTAAAGGATTCTATCCTTCACCTAGATTTTGTACAGGTTACCCGGGGCCAGTCTCTGGAAACTAAAATCCCCCTTGAGTTAACCGGCGAATCACCAGGAGTCAGGAATATGGGTGGAATTTTAGAGTTTCATCATAGCGAAATTCTTGTACGCTGCAGACCTAGTCAACTTCCCAAGAGTTTACAACTTGACATTAGCCAGCTTGATTTAGGCGGAAGCCTTCAACTTCGTGACATTTCACTAATAGATGGAGTTGAGCTCGTGGGTGACCCCGAAAGTAATGTTGTTACCTGTGTGGGCAGTGCTAGTGGTCGTGCCGGTGCAGAATCCACTGAAGATGATCTTGATGATTCTAGCGATTCACCAGAGTCGACAACTTCTGAAGATGAGAATGACCAGGAAATAACATCGAAAGGTAGTGATTAATGTCCAATTACGGTTGCTATCGTGAAGTTGTTACTTCTCGGGCTTGGAAATCCTGGTGAGAAATTCTCAGACACCAGGCACAACATAGGTCATAATTTTGTCGATTATATTGCTAACCGTTACAATGCACCATTTCATAACTCAGATGGGTTCAGTATATCCAAACTTAGATTATCAAGCACAGATACCATGCTTTTGAAGTCGTTAAATTTTATGAATCTGAACGGGTCAGGGCTCACAAATTTACTGAATAAGCATCTTCTCTCCGCTGACACATTTATGTTAGTTCACGATGAGGTAAACTTACCCTTTGGTAGAGCTAAATTATCCCAAAATAAATCTGCCGGTGGTCACAATGGAGTTCGTAGTGTTATCGAAAACCTTGGTTATTCTCCTCTAAGATTACGCATTGGTGTTGATTCGCCTGCACTTACAGTTTCAACCCTATCGAAGTATGTGCTATCAAAATTTTCAAATGATGAGCAAGATGCTCTAATTTATCTGTTTCCTAAATTATTACACAGCCTAAAGCTTTTGATCACTCGAGGCATTTCTTTTGCATCGAACTACACCAACCGTTACCCCATACCAGATCCATCTTGTTAAACTATGAATACCAGAAATTACTCCGCCACTATTGTTATTGACCCAAGTGGAAGTGAGGGCTCCTCTAACCAAATGATTCCTATGCTTACTGAGCTAATCGGACAAGCTGAAGGTGAAGTTAAAAAAGTAGAAGAACTAGGTCAGCATGATTTTGCCTATCCTACCAAAAAGAATTTCACCAAGGGTACTTACCTTAAGTTTGATATTACCGGAACACCCGAGACACCTTATAAAATAAGAGAAAAACTTCGTTTGGAGAAAAAGGTTGATCGAGTTTTAATCGAGTGCAGTAATTAGAAAATTCAGTTTATAGATGGCCTCATTAAATAAAGTATTACTAATTGGAAATCTGACCCGTGATCCAGAGGTTAGAATGATGTCTTCGGGCCGTCCCGTTTGTAATTTTGGATTGGCTCTTAACCGAAGCTACAAAGACGCTGACGGTAATAAGAAAGAAGAGGTAACCTTTGTTGACATTGAATGCTTTGGTCCGAGAGCTGAAGCGGTTGGCAGGTTTTTTTCCAAAGGCAGGCCCATATTTGTAGAAGGTCGCTTAAAACTAGACCAATGGGAATCCAAAGAGGGCGAGAAACGCAGTGCTATACGTGTGGTTCTAGATAATTTTGAATTTGTTGATACAGGGAAATCAGATGGAACATCGACCTCAACGGAAATGAATACCAGAGGGAACAATCCTGCACCCACAGATTCTAATTCGCCCGCGAATCAACCCTTGGCGTCCAGCGATCCCGATCTTGACGAAGACGTACCTTTTTAAACCCCTTATAAACTAAATATTATGGCACACACAGAAATTTTACTTCTCGAAAAAGTCGACAATCTTGGATCCGAGGGAGATGTAGTTAAGGTTCGTCCNGGTTACGCACGAAACTTTCTTCTTCCCAAAAACAAGGCAGTCCCCCTCAACCAAGCGAATATTAAGCGCTTGGATTCTCTTAAAATTGCGCGATCTGCCAGGGAGGCGGAGGAACTCCAAAACGCCCAAGATGTGGCTTCTAAAATAAGTGACCTATCGGTNGCTATTGCCGTAAAAACGGGAACGGGAGGCAANCTCTTTGGATCCGTGACTGCTCAGCAAATTATCGATAAGGTTGGAGAAAAGGGTTTTACTCTGGATAAAAGACACTTTTCTAATTTTTCCCCAATTAAAAGTTTAGGGCAGAACACAGTTACCCTTCACTTGTTTAAGGATGTATCAGCTGAATTGAAAGTCGAAGTTGTTTCAGAAAATCCGATCGAAGTAGAAGAATAAATTATTCGAATTGGCCGAGAAGGAAGTCTTGTAATGTCTACCGTTTCATCTCGGGATAAAAAGTCTAAAGACTTTTCCAACAAAACAGTCTATCCTCAGCCTAACCAACTTTCTACAGAAAAGATTGAAGGTCAGGCTTTACCCAGCAACCTCGATGCAGAACAGGGGATTCTTGCTGCCTGTATTGTTGATGCTTCAGGTGAAGTAATTAGTAACTGTATAGAAAAGTCCTTAAGACCAGAAGATTTTTATTTCACAAAACATCAGCTAATATTTGATGCTCTTTTAGATTTGTATAACGATACTGTTGAGCCAGATGAAATCGTTCTTGCTGAAAAACTTAAGTCGAACGGAAACTTAGATCAGGCAGGGGGAAGGGATGGATTAACTGGGCTAGTCGGACGGATTGACACAACTGCACATGCATCTTTTTGGCTAGATATCGTTAAGCAGAAATCCCTTCTTCGAAAGTGTATTTATATGGCTTTCGAAATGATTGATGGCGCAAACCAGCAACCCAGTAATGTAGAGGACTTTTTGGCAAACTTTGAACAACGGGTATGTTCTTTAGGGGACGACCAAAACCTCCGAGCATCAATCCCATTTAAAGAGCCAATCCAGCAGGCGATGGAGCAAATTCAAAGAATGCTCTCGCGAGAGGAAACAGATGGAGTTTTGACCGGTTACAGTGATTTGGATGGCTTGACCAACGGATTTAAGCCTGGAGAAATGATTGTACTTGCAGCCCGTCCGTCTGTCGGTAAAACCAGTCTAGCTATGAATATAGTGGAAAATATCGCATTTTCCGCAAAATACAGCAACTCCCCTAGGCACGCACTCGTATTTAGTCTGGAAATGAGCGCAACATCCTTGGCGATGCGGTTGATATGTGGTCGGGCGAGGGTTAATATGAATGACCTAAGAAAAGGTTTTGTCCCCCGTGGCCAAGCGGAAAAATTGCATCAGACAAGTAAAGATTTTCAACAAGCACCTCTATGGGTAGATGATACTAGCGGACTAAGTATCAATCAAATTCGAGCCAAAGCACGCAGGCTAAAAATGAGGAATAAATTAGACTTTGTAGTGGTTGATTACTTACAGCTTATTTCAACAGAATCCAGAGTGCTTTCCCGCGAAAATCAGATTTCAGAAATTTCTCGTGGGCTTAAGGCTATGGCAAAAGAACTGGAAGTGCCTGTCTTAGTTCTCAGTCAACTTAATCGAGATTCCGAGAAAGAGCGCAGGGACCCCAGACTGTCTGATCTTCGTGAGTCTGGTGCAATTGAACAAGATGCAGATGTCGTTATGCTTTTGGGAAAACAAAGAAAAGGTGAAGATGTTCGAGAAATGGACTATGATGGGGAGGGTGAAGTCCCGGAAGAAGATTTTGAACCAATTATTTTAATTTTAGCAAAGCAACGAAATGGCCCAACTGGTAAAATCAACCTTGCATTTAGGCGAAAATTTACTCGTTTCGAAAGTATGCAGCAAGACCATCGTCTCAATTAAATACTACGGATGAAGCCTTTTCTTATTTTCTCTTACTTACTCTTTGGGTTGGTTAATTTGTTTTCACAAGTTTCCTATGATGGCAAAACCATTTCTTCCATTGAAATACAAATTGTCGGTCCCCCAACCGTTGGTGCTTCATATATCAAGCAAAACTTACAAGTTCTAGAGGGTAGCATTTATGCAACTTCTCCCATAGATAAATCTATTCATAATCTTATCCAGACCGGATTCATTAAAGATGTAAAAGTTTTCATAGACACGGATATTTCTGATCAGGATAGTGTGGGAATTGTCTTTAAGGTGGTGACAAAGCCTAGAATCGAATCGATCCTTTTTGATGGAAATGATGAATTAAGTGACAAAAAACTTACCAAGACTATTTCTTCACAAGAAGGAGAGTTATACGATGAATCTGATGCCAAGGCAGACAAAATAACACTAGAAAATCTCTACTTAGAAAAAGGATATTGGAACTCTCGGGTAAGTTATCAAGTCATTCCTTCCAAGAAAGATTCCTCCAAGATAATTCTCAAATTTGATGTTATTGAAAATGAACCCAGAAAGATTCGTAAGATTCTATTTTCCGGAAATAACCAATTAGACGATGGTGAGTTATTGGATGTTATGGAAACTGCACCTTGGCGGTTTTGGAGATTTTGGTCGAAAAGATCAAAGTACCAACCCCGTGTGCTTGAAGAAGATCTCGAAAAAATTTCTCAGTCTTATCGAAATGAAGGATTTTTAGATGTCAAAATTGACCAATCGAACATTACGGTCTCTCAAGTAGGCTCAAATCGTATAGATCTGCAAATTAAAATAGAGGAGGGATCAAGGTCTTATTTTGGTAAGAAGAGAATTTTTGGACAGGCGGTTATCGATCAAGAAACTCTGGCAGAGGATAGCATACTTAATACAGGAGATCCTTACTCGCCTGAATTATTGTCAAAGGAAAGAAGTCGCATGAAAAGGCTTTATGGAGACAAAGGATATCTGGATGCCCAAATAAGGGTGAAGCGCAAATCAAACCTTGAGAAGAACCAAATCGATTTGGATTTTGAGATTACGGAGAACAATAAATTCTCAGTCAACAGTATCGAGGTAAGAGGTAACGAAAAAACGAAGACGGTTGTTTTAATTCGCGAGTTAGCCTTAGCCCCGGGAGAAACCTTCGACTTAACCCGAATGGAAACAAGTGAAGCAAGACTTCAAAACACCAAACTATTTGAACGAGTTGATATTAGCGATGAGCCGATTTCATCCGGTGATCCAGAAATCAAAAATTCGAGAAGAAATATGGTCGTTGATGTGGAGGAAGGACGAACGGGTCATGTATCTTTTGGTGTCGGATTCAGCACACTCGAAAAAGCCATGATGTATGCCGAATTTCGCCAGGGTAATTTTGACTTAATGAAATGGAGGGCACCGTACCGTTTGCAAGGAGACGGGCAGAAATTTCGTCTTCGGCTAAAACTTGGCTCTCGAAGTAATGAGGCACGCCTTGCCTTGGAGGAACCCTGGTTCTTAAACCGAAGAGTCGCAGCAGGGTTTGAAGTTTTTCGGGAAAAGTCAGATTACCAAAGTTCTTACTATGATGAATTGAGGACTGGGTTTGAGCTTTATTTCCGCAAAAGGCTCTTTGAACTCGTTGAGGGACGTTTGTTTTACAGCTTTGAGGATGTTTTAATTGAAGATATTGAAAACACCACAAGGACGCTGTGGATAAGAACAGACCCTGCCTACAACTCTAATAGTAATGAGATCCAACGAACCATTTCAAAAGTTGGGCTAACCTTGAATCGTGACACCAGAGATGTGTTATTGTTTCCCACTGAAGGAAGCGTGGTTTCGATCCGGAAGGAATTTGCGGGGGGGATTTTTGGGGGAGATGCAGATTACGGAAGATTAGAAGTACAGGGGGCCCGATTTTTTAAAACCTTTGATACGATGGAACAGGTATTATCTATCTCCGGGCGAGCGGGCACATTAGGGAAATTTGACGGAGAAGACGCAAATGTACCCTTTTTCGACAAATTCTTTCTTGGAGGACCTTATAATCTTAGGGGTTGGGATTATCGAGATGCCGGTCCTAATCATCGAGATGCCGGTTCTAATCAAGAAGGTGAGCCAATGGGGGGAAACTCATTTTCCTACGGCAGTTTAGAATATACCTTTAAAATTGCAGATCCCCTGCGTTTTGCCCTTTTTTATGATGGAGGATTTTTGCGGACTGATGACTTTAAGCTTTCCCCTGGCAACGGCGACGAGGGGTGGCACGATAACTGGGGGCTTGGCATCCGCATTATGGTTATGGGAATGCCCTTAAGGCTAGACCTAGGTTTTCCTCTCTCAGATCCTAGTAATTCAGGAAGTTCCACGCA
>JGI20157J14317_10001510_pt1 | contig 21252 bp, 14 predicted proteins | sample COG_07_FD_14317 | JGI IMG/M metagenome (IMG submission 14317)
GATCTGCCCCAACCTGGATGCGGAAATCTCAGCTACCCTGCGCACGGAACTGGCAAAGAAGGGGGTGGAATTTCAACTCGGGTCCAAAGTGGAAGAGATTGGTAAATCCACCGTGACCTACAATGATGGCACCGGAAGCAAGGAAATCGAGGGCGATCTCGTCTTGGTGGCCACCGGTCGCCGTCCCAATGTTTCGGACCTCGGATTGGAAGATATTGGACTGGAATTTTCTCCCCGCGGGATCAAGGTGGATGACAAAGGAGCCACCAATCTGCCCGGTGTCTGGGCAGCCGGAGATGTCACCGGGCGTGCCTGGTTGGCTCATGCTGCCAGCCGCATGGCCGAGGTGGTGGTCAACAACATCACCGGCCGGACAGACCGTATGCGTTACGACGCCATGCCCGCAGTGGTCTACACCAGCCCGGAAGTGGCGGTAGTCGGACTGACCAAGGAAGAAGCGGAAGAGCGTGGAATCAAGACCCGTTCGGGCCGAATCCCCATGGCAATCAATGCCCGTTATATTGCGGAAAATCCCGATGAGGCAGGCCTGTGCAAAGTGGTGCTGGAAAAAGAAACCAACCGCTTGCTCGGAGTGCACATGGTCGGGGGTGCCTGTTCCGAAATGATTTTTGGAGCCACCGCCATGATCGAGACGGAACTCCGCGAGGAGGAGATCGAAGAGATCGTATTCCCACACCCGACCACCTCCGAAATTATCAAGGATGTGTTCATGGCCGTCCGCTAAATCCATCCAACAAGTTTTTACTCATAACCCTTTAACACCTATTCGTTATGCCTAAGTCACAAATCGTCGAACCTGCCAAGGAACGCAAAGCGGGAACCGTTCCGTTTAAGGAAGTACCCCTCAATCAATATAAGAACGATATCAAGAATGAAGTGGAGACCTACGGTGCGGAAGCCCTGATTGGAATTTACGAGGATATGCTCCTCATTCGCGAGTTCGAGAGCATGCTCCAGAGCATCAAGACTCAGGGCTCCTACGAGGGAATCGAGTATGATCACAAGGGCCCAGCCCACTTGTCCATTGGGCAGGAAGCATCTGCGGTGGGGCAGGCCTTTCTCTTGGGTGTGGACGATCACATTCTTGGATCCCACCGTTCCCATGGGGAAATTTTGGCCAAGGGAATGTCCTCCATCCGTAAACTCGATGAGGACACCCTGATGGATGTGATGAAAAACTTTCTCGATGGGGATTGTTTCCGGGTGGTGGAGAAAGAGGGGGCGGACAATGTNAAGGCACTCGCNCGCAACTTTCTGCTCTATGGTGCCCTGGCCGAGGTATTCGGACGGGCAAACGGATTCAACCGTGGACTGGGTGGCTCCATGCACGCCTTCTTTACCCCGTTTGGCATTCTGCCCAACAATGCGATTGTGGGCGGATCCGCAGATATCGCGATGGGTGCATCCCTTTTCAAAAAGTGCAACCGNAAGCCGGGCATCGTAATTTCCAACGTGGGGGATGCATCCATGGGGTGCGGCCCGACCTGGGAAGCAATGAACTTTGCCTCGATGCGCCAGTTCCATGAATTGTGGGATGACTCGATGAAGGGCGGACTGCCAATCATCTTTAATTTCATGAATAATTTCTATGGCATGGGTGGTCAGACCGCGGGTGAAACCATGGCCTTTGACTTTCTTGCCCGGGTAGGGGCGGGGGTCAACCCCGACTCCATGCANGCTGAACGGGTGGACGGTTACAATCCCCTGGCAGTTGCAGATGCGATCAAGCGCAAAAAGGCACTGCTCGAACAGGGCGACGGACCGGTCCTGCTTGAAACCATTACCTATCGATACTCCGGGCACTCCCCATCCGATGCATCGTCCTACCGGATAAAGGAAGAGATCGAAGCCTGGCAGGCAATTGATCCTCTGGAAGCCTATGCCAAGGAAATCATTGATGCCGGACTGGTAACCAGCGAACAAATTGAACAGCGTAAAGCAGATACCACCAAGGCAATGACCCAGGCATGCCGCCTGGCATCCTGCCTGGAAATTTCTCCCCGCTTACCTTCCGAAAAAATTGCCGGCTTGATGTTTTCCAAGCGTAAGGTGGAAAACTATGACCCATCCCGGGTGCCCGAACTTATTTTGCCAGCGGCAGAAAACCCACGGGTACTGGCACTGGAAAAGAAATCCCGGGCAGGGATTATTGATGGCAAACCGGTTTCCAAAAACAAGGTATACCAATACCGGGATGCAATTTTCGAAGCGGCTTTTCATCGTTTTCAAAATGATTCCACCCTCGTTGCATACGGGGAGGAAAACCGCGACTGGGGTGGGGCTTTTGCCTGTTACCGTGGATTGACCGAGTCCCTGCCTTACCACCGTCTGTTCAACTCCCCAATTTCCGAGGCTGCCATTGTGGGATCCGCAGTGGGATACGCCTTGTCGGGNGGCCGTGCCCTGGTTGAGTTGATGTACTGCGACTTTATGGGCCGGGCGGGAGATGAAATCTTTAACCAGTTGGCCAAGTGGCAAAGTATGTCTGCATGCGTGCTGGAAATGCCCGTGGTCCTGCGGGTTTCCGTGGGTTCGAAATATGGTGCCCAGCACTCCCAGGACTGGTGTGCGATCTGCAACCATATTCCCGGACTGCAGGTGGTATTCCCCTCCACTCCTTACGATGCCAAGGGCATGCTCAATACCGCCCTTGCCGGAAGTGACCCGGTGGTCTTCTTTGAAAGTCAGCGCCTCTATGACATTGGTGAACTCTTTGAAAAAGAAGTGCCCGAAGGATATTACGAAGTTCCTTTCGGGCCTCCTGCCCAGCGCCGGGTGGGTAATGATGTGACCATCATCACCGTGGGTGCCACCATGTACCGGGCTTTGGAAGCTGCTGATATTCTGGAACAAAAATATGGCGTGACCGCCGATGTGTTTGATTGCCGTTCCATCACCCCGCTCGATTATGAGCCCCTGGTGGAATCGGTACGCAAGACCGGGAAAGTATTGCTTTCCTCCGATGCGTGTGAGCGTGGATCGGTGATGCAGGACATCGCCTCGAACTTGAGCCAGCTTGCCTTTGATGAACTGGACGCGCCTCCCGTAGTGGTTGGTTCCCGCAACTGGATTACTCCCTGTGCCGAAGTGGAAGAGGATTTCTTTCCACAGCCCGAGTGGATGATTGATGCGATCCATCAAAACATCCTGCCTCTTCCCGGGCATGTGATGACCACCAATCCAACCACCGGGGAATTGATCAAGCGTTACAAAGAAGGCGTATAAATAATATAGGGTTCATCTCCTTATGAGCTTGTTGCAAAAGCATTCCGATAAGGTCGATACCTTTGTCGGTGTCTGCCACCACCTGGCCGAAAAGCAGTATGTAACCGGACATGGGGGCAACCTTGCCTGGAAGCTGGAGGACGATGTGATTCTCATTACCCCGACCAAACACAACAAGGGAGAGGTAAGCCGGGATAATGTGGTCTTCCTTAATCTGGCTGGAGAAACCATTGAGGGATCAGTCAAACCAACCGGTGAGACTCCCATGTATGTGAATTTCTTCCGCGAACGCCCGGATGTGCAGGCGGTGCTTCATTGTCACCCTCCCCACCTTAATGCCTTTGCGATTTCGGATTCCAGGAACTATCACATGCGTCCCTTGTTTCCCGAAACCATCACTGAGGTCGGTCCGGTACCGGTGGTGCCATACGGTGAGCCATTGACCCAAAAACTGGCGGATAATTTCCTGCCATTTTTACAGAAGTATAATGGATTCCTGATGGAAAATCACGGCTATGTCTTCCTCACTCCCTGGGATATTAAGTGGGCCCAGATGTGTACCGATCTCTTGGAAATGACCGCTTTGCATATTATTCATGCCCGTAGCCTGGGCGGAAATATAAAGGAGATCGGGTATGAGGATCTCCGCGATATGGGAAACATTATGAGCACGCGTGGTCTTCCATTGCCAGGTGCACCCGGGCAATGGAATAGCCTCGAAGAGATGTACTATCCGGAAGGCCCACCGAGCAACTGATCTTTAAAAACCGTCTTTTATTTTATGCCTATCACCAAGATCGAACGTGCCCGGGAACTCGCCCAGCGAGCCCGGTCCTCTCACCAGGGCGTCTACCTGACCGGACCCAACCAGGTGGAGGTCCTCGAAGATGAACTCCCTGCCAGCTCCTTAAACGGAGAGAACTACCTGCTGGCCAGTTTTGGGAACTGCCGGTGTGCTTCTGACGCCAAAGCAATCCGCCAGTTTGATGCCCATGCCCGGGTGCCCTCGGGTACCGACCGCATCGCCCTCGGGCATGAGACCCTGCAAATCGTGCTCGAAGCACCCGAGGGATCCAATGTAAAACCCGGGGATGTGGTGGTGGTTACCCCTGGTCATGCCACCGAACCGATTGATCCATTGACCTTTCAACCGAGTGATTCTGGCGTGCTTTCCGCACTGGGTTATTCCTACCGTTATCTGGGTGGCTTGCGTCAGTTCAATTTTGTGCCGGGTGGTGCACCCGCCTATGTGAGGTCTCAGGGCTTTGGGAACTTTTTTAACCCGGTAAACCCTGCGGATACAACCAGCCTGGTGACCCTGGCCCACGCCGAGCCTTTTGCCTGCAATTACGGCACCAATAAGCATATTTTTACTTTGGGAGAGAACGGGGAATTCCGCTATGGTGTGCCCCCGAAAGCGATCGTTGCCTACCTCTCGGGAACTGCCCGTATGGCGATGATCAATTTGACCATCGTGGCCAGTGTGGCCGATGAGGATTTACCCCCGGTGGTATATATCACTGGTTCCCAGGCGAAACTCGATGAGATGGAGGAATATGCCCTGATCAAGAATTTGCGCGAGCGTGGAACCCGGGTGGTCCTGATTGACCGCAAGGATCCGGACATCATCTCCAAGCTCACTGAATTCGGAAAGCCTGTGGTGGTGTGGACAAATTATGCCTCCAGGGAAACCTATGAACAGGCAAGTGCGATCATGGCGGAGGGAGGGAATTTAAACAGCTATGCCGGTGCGGTCGACCCAGACCTCAGTTTTACCATGCCTATCGGAAAAGCACCTTTCTTTGATGATGTTGAGGAGGAAGCCAAGGCGCAGATCCAGGAGATGCACCATAACCTTTCCCCCAACGACTTGAACCGCCACCGTGGTCTGGCCAAGGAACCCAAGGTTGCCTTGCTCGGATTTGAGCCAGGATCAGCCAGAGAGGGTGCCTACCTCAATCAACTACCAGAAGGTACGGGCGTCCTGCTCTCCCTGGATGGTCAGGCACGCGAGGGATATTCTACCTGTCTTTTGGAAGAGGGTGGGTTCACCGATGTGTTCATTGCCGGCAGCGGGGAGGATGCAGTGGCTGTTTATGCTGCCATTGAGACCCGGCTTGCCCGCTCGGCAGCGGTCAATTTTGTTGATGGGGATGCCCATGTGCCTATCCGTTCGAGGAATGCCCACTATGTGACCCGTCATCAAATTTGTGGAAAAAATGTACCTTGGTATATGACCAACACTTCCGAACCTCATGCTGATGATATGCTGGTACAGGCAGCCAGCCCGGTGTCCTTTGACTGGATGGTCAAGGGAGTGTGCGGTTTGCGGAATGTTCCCACGATGATGGATGAAGTGGAAGCGGCCCAGCCTTTTGGATCTTTCTTTGCCTTTGCCGAACTGGAGGATCTGCCCTGGGTGGAAACCACCTCATCTGCCTTTCGTGAAGCTGCGGAAAAAACCAATGAATCGGCCAAACAAGCCCTACTTGCTGGTGCGGATGCTCTGGAATCAAACAACGATGTATGGGGCCGGAATGTGGAGGAAGCCCTGTACGAGGGGTATGGTATTACCCACCCTCTCAACCTCGCCTAATCAATTTAAATCTTAAAAACACAAATACTATGAGTTGGACAAATTTAGACGGAAAAGTGGTCATTGTAACGGGCGGAGCTGCCGGTATTGGACTGGCGGTCGCGCAGGGCTTCGTGGAGGTAGGAGCCAAGGTAATGATTGCGGATTTTGCGGAGGATGCCGGACAGAAAGCGGCGGAGGAAGTTTCTACGAAGGGATCCGGCGAAGCAGCCTTTGCCCGTTGTGATGTGTCCAGCAAAGCGGATGTCGACGCAGTGGTGGCCAAGACTTTGGAAAAGTGGGGTACGGTGGATGCCCTGGTCAACAATGCCGGGATCAATATTCCACGCCTTCTGGTGGATCCGGCAGGTAAGGAGGAATTGACCGAGGATGTGTGGGACAAAGTATTTGCGGTAAATGTTAAGGGCCAGTTCCTGTTTGCCCAGGCGGTGGCACGGGTCTTTTTCCAGCAGTCCAAGCCCGGGGTGTTGATCAATATGTCATCCGAATCCGGACAGGAGGGAAGCGAGGGGCAAAGTGTCTATGCAGCCACCAAGGCGGCAAACCACAACCTTACCCGTTCCTGGGCGAAGGAGTTGGGCAAGTCCAATATCCGGGTGGTCGGAGTGGCTCCCGGAATTATGGAGACCACCGGTATGCGCAGTCTCGCTTATGAGGAGACCACCGGTATGCGCAGTCTCGCTTATGAGGAGTCCCTTGCCTATACCCGTGGAATCTCGGTCGATGAATTGCGATCCAAGTATGGAAGTGTTTCCTCCATCCCCTTGGGGCGTAGCGGAAAACTTTCCGAGGTTGCGGATCTGGTGGTCTACCTTACTTCTGAGCGGGCATCCTACCTGCATGGCACAACGGTGAATCTTTCCGGCGGAAAATCCCGCGGATAATCCAAACCTTCTATTCTAATTATCCTCTGATCATGGGGCAGAGGTGAGGTATAATTTTATCAGGTTACCTGTAATTTTCCTTGCCCGATAAAGGGCTTCATCCTTGCATGGTTGCATGAATACACGCCGATCTTTTCTTCGCCTTGCTTCCTCTTCCCTTGTTTTTCCCTATGTAGCCAAGACATCATGGGCTGAATCTTCCCCGGCCAACCGCCTGAACCATGCCAGCTTTGGGGGGCAGGGGATGGCAGCGATGGATCTTCGAAAAATTGCCAGTCATTCCAATGTAACTGTCCGGGCAATTGCCGAGATTGATCCAGGCCGCAGGCAAAAGACCCAGACTCAGTATAAAGATGCCAAGGTCTATGCCGATTGGCGGGAAATGATGGAAAAGGAGGGAGACTCTCTGGACACGGTCAATGTATCCACTCCTGATCATGTTCATGCTTCCCAGGCCATGAGGGCGATGCAAAAAGGGATCCATGTGTACGGGCAAAAGCCCCTGACTCATGGGGTGGCAGAATCGAGAGCTCTTACTGAGTACGCGAGTAAAAATAAGATCGTTACCCAGATGGGGATCCAATGCCACTCCACTCAGGAATATCGGACCGCCGTGCGGATTGTGCACGATGGAATCATTGGAAAACTGGTGGAGGCTCATTCCTTTAGTGACAAAACCTGGGGTGACCCAGATCCTAAGCCTGATCGAAAGGATGAGGTGCCTTCGGGGCTTGACTGGGATCAGTGGGTTGGTCCGGCACCTTACCATGACTTCATCAAAGGATACTACCATCCAGGAAAATGGAGAAAGCGGCTTGATTATGGAGGGGGTACTTTTGGGGATATGGGTTGCCATATCTATGATCCAACCTTCAAGGCACTTGGTCTGACCTATCCCATATCCTTACGGTCCGAAGGACCTGTGCCGAACAAACACAATTGGGCAGTGGATGCGGTGGTTCATTATCTTTTCCCCAAGACGCCATATTCCGAAGGTAACCAACTACCAGTCACCTGGTATGATGGTGCTACCCGGCCACCATCTCGTGTGACATCTTTATTGGAAGGAAAACCTCTGCCCAAGCAGGGGTCTGTAATTGTGGGAACCGAAGGGGTGATGTTGTTACCTCATCTCGGAATGCCCAGTCTGTACCCGCAAAAAAAGTTTGAGAAATTCAAGTTACCCGTGGTGCAGGGTTCCAATCATTGGCATGATTTTATCGATGCTGTATTAGGTAAGAAATCCCTGCCCTCTGCAAATTTTACCTATGCTGGTCCACTTACTGAAACCATTCTTCTTGGTGGGATTGCATCGAGGTTTAGGGGCGAGGAATTAAAATGGGACGCAGCGAAACTTGAATTTACCGGACATGCTCAAGCTAGTTCATTTGTACGCCGGAAATATCGGACTGACTGGGAAGTCGAGGGTCTTGGATAGAGCCAAAAAAAAGCGCCGATTGCTCGGCGCTGAAAAAAGTATTTAGCCTGAAGTCTGTCGACCTTCCTTTACGAGTAGTAGTTTTTGTATTTTGACGAAGGAGCAGTTCTTGTACTGAATATCTTTGTATCCGTACAATACGCCCGTTTTTTTCAAAATTCCAATTTTTCTTAAATTTTTTTTCAGGAGGGCTTATACCCCTTGGGAAGGTAGTCAATTTTCCGGTCATTGGGCACAGGATTGCCGGGGGTGCAGCGACCTTGGCTTACTTGTTTTTCCAGCAGTTCTAACAGCTCTTTTACCTGGTTGGGCTTCTTGAGAAAGAGATTGTTTTTTTCTCCTTTATCCTGTGAGAGATTGTAGAGTTGCAAGGGCGGAAGGCCTTTTTGCTTGGCTTCCGGTTCTTTTGGCTGACTCCAACCGGCACTGCCAGCAGATAAACAAAGTTTCCAATTACCTTTGCGTATGGCAAAAGACCCGTCAATGGAATGACTGATAAGGGTGGATCTTCCGTTCGATAGCTTTCCGTTAAATAGGGGAACTAAGCTGTAAGAGTCCTCCCCAGCCTGATCCTGGTTTTTCTGCCCGGTGATCTCTGCCACAGTGGAATAAAAATCGGTCAGGCAAACGATGGCATCACTCTGTTGACCGCCCTTGATCATTTTGGGCCATCGGGCAAGGAGGGGGACGCGGTGTCCGCCCTCATAAATGTCTGCCTTGTGTCCACGATATCCACCACTTGGGTCATGCCCAAATTTTTCGAGTTCAGGAAAATTTGCTTCCGGGGAACATCCGTTGTCACTGGTGAAGAAGACCAGGGTGTTTTCGTCTAAGCCTGCNTTNTGCAAGGCCTGAAATAACTCTCCCATGTGATGATCAACCTGCATGACAAAGTCGGCATAGGGATTCATCTTGCTCATTCCATTGAAGGGAGGAACGGGAACGATGGGGGTGTGCGGAGCGGGCAGGGGAAGATAAAGAAAGAAGGGGTTGTTCTCTTTTGCCCGTTCTTTTAGGTAAGAGATGCTTTTGTCAAAGAGATGGGGGAGTACCTGATCGATCTCAAAGTCGGGAGCGATAGGACCTTTTCTGTACCACCCATAGCGATCCTCTTGTTTGCTCACTCCTTCCTCCCGTTGAGGGATCGCGGTTGCCCGACCGGTGTCCACCCAGACATAGGGGGGCATATCTAAAGACCCGCAATGTCCGTAGTAATTTACAAAACCGTTGATATCGGGCCCATTCTTCACCGGTTTTTCGTAATTGATGTTATTCCACCCTTTTCCCGAACGGTCCCAGTCCCACCCCAGGTGCCATTTGCCAATCATCTGGGTATGGTATCCTGCTTTTTTGAGCAGATGTCCAACGGTTGCCCGGTTGGCTGGGATCAAATGATCGCTATTTCCACTTAGAACACTACGGGCGAGACGGGATCTCCAATTATACCGCCCAGTAAGCAAGCCATAGCGGGTGGGGGTGCAGACCGAACTGGAGGTGTGGGCATCGTGGAAAGTCATTCCCTCGTCCGCCATTTTTTGCAGGTTTGGAGTTTTGATTTTGCAATCCTTACTGGTCGGGGAGACATCGCCGATGCCCAGGTCATCCGCCAGTACAAAAATGATATTGGGCATTGGGATTTCCTGAGCAGCACCCCAGAGAAAACTCCCAAGAGGAAGCAGGATCAAAATAGATAGAATTTTCATATGATGGAAACTAAGACTAAGAAAAGTACCCACCACCTTGTATGATCTGAGAGAGATATCCAAGTTCGATTGATTCCTTTTCAGGAAAAAATTAGCCAGTGGTGGAATATATACTCGAAAGCTTCCCGTAATCGCTCCATGTAAAAGGTATGAAACTTGAGCAATTTTCCGCATTCGGATGTTTTCTTACCGGCCTTTTTTTACTTTTTCTTCCAACGGTTCTGTCTGGAAATGATCAAGCCCGTTTAAATGTAATTGTCATCTTTACGGATGATCAGGGTTACCAGGACCTTGGTTGCTTTGGCTCGCCCGATATCCGCACCCCTCGCATCGATCAGATGGCTAGGGAGGGCATGCGACTGACCAGTTTCTACTCCGCTAACCCAGTGTGCTCGGCCTCCCGGGCAGCTCTGCTTACGGGCTGTTACCCCAAGCGCGTCCTGGCAGAGAAAACCGTTCTTTTTCCCCGGGATACTGTCGGGCTAAATCCCAAGGAGACAACCCTTGCCGATATGTTTAAGGGAGAGGGTTATGCAACCGCCTGCGTGGGCAAATGGCACCTCGGGCATCATCCTGAATTTCTGCCCACACGCCAGGGGTTTGATTCCTATTTTGGTATTCCTTATTCCAATGACATGAGCCATCCGGAGGGCGCCAAGCGTCCAAAATATGGTGAGTGGGATACTTATTGGAAGGACCGGCAGAGCAGTGCCCTTTGGCAGACACCCTTACTTCGGGATGAAAAAATCATTGAGCATCCGGTGGAGCAAAGAACCATCACCCGCCGCTACACCGATGAAGCCCTTTCTTTTATCCGCCAGTCAAAGGATGCTTCTAAACCATTCTTTTTATACCTTGCCCACAGTATGCCCCATGTTCCCCTGTATCTGCCTGATGCATTGCACAATCCGGATTCTTCCAATCCATACAACGATGTGATCGAGCATATTGATGCTCAGGTCGGGCGGATCCTAGATTTACTTACGCAATTGGAGCTTAGCCGGAATACTTTGATCATTTATACCTCCGACAATGGACCGTGGCTACGGTTCAACCATCATGGCGGAAAAGCATTGCCTCTGAGGGAAGGGAAGGGCACCACTTTTGAGGGTGGGATGCGGGTCCCCTGTGTGGTTTGGGGCCCGGGAAGAATTAAGCCAGGCTCAGAGTCCGATGAAATTATCTCGACGATTGATTTGCTCCCGACCCTCTCTTCCATCACTGGAACGGAGCTTAACACGAATGGTCCCATAGACGGACTGGATCAATCAAAAATGCTTTTGGGCGAAGGCCCCTCCGTGCGCCACGAATTTTTGTATTACACCCGAGAGGTGCAGGCAATCAGACAGGGACAATATAAGCTTAGAAAGACGGGCAAAAATGCCGAGTTGTTCGACTTAGCCAATGATATCGGAGAAAAACAAAACATCGCCAAGAAAAAGCCAGAGCTTGCTCAAAAATTACTCCTCAGAATGCAACAACTGGACGGTCAAATCACCGCAGGAATGAGGCCAATCGGTACCCTGAAGTAAGTCTTTTGTCAGGCAGTCAACGCCTGAAGATGGGAGACGCAAGCAGAGGCAAGCCCGTCTAAGTTGTATCCGCCCTCCAGCACCGACAGCACCCGTCCATTGGCATATTCATTGGCAACGGCACGCATCACCCGGGTAAGTTCAGCAAAGTTCTCATCTGTGAGTTGAAATTGTCCGAGCGGATCTTCCACCCGTGAATCAAACCCTGCAGAGATGATAACCAATTCCGGTTTGAAACGGTTCATGCGGTGTACCAGGTCGTCCGCAAAAGCATTTTCTACAATTTCAGCATGCCCTGAACCTGCCGGAAGTGGATGATTTTTGGTGTATCCGAGCCCGTTGCCCGAGCCAGTCTCTTCCCGGTTGCCGGTGCCCGGATACCAGGGAGACTGATGGGTGCTAAAGAAGTAGACTGATTCATCCTCGTAAAAAATATCCTGGGTGCCGTTTCCATGGTGCACATCCCAGTCGACAATCAGAACTTTTCCTNCCCCGTGAATAGCCTGTGCCCGGCGGGCAGCCACCGCCACATGGTTGAACAGGCAGAAACCCATTCCGCGGTCAGGAGTGGCATGATGACCGGGCGGACGGGTCAGGCAGAATGCACGATCGAGCGAACCGACCATTATTTGATCGAGGGCATTCAGAATGCCCCCGGTTGCCTGGCTTGCTACCGACCAGGAATCCTTGCATATGACCGTATCCCCTGTGCTAAGCTGGGAAAGACCTTCGGATATGTCTTGGCGTGCTCGTTTAAGGTATTTTGGGGAGTGAACCCGCTCGAGGTCAACCATCTGGCACTCTTTTGTGCTAATTGGGGTGCATTGCTTCAAAAGGCCGGAACTATTGATCGCCTCGTAGGCATGTAAAGCACGATCGGGGCATTCCGGGTGCCCGGGTCCGGTTAGATGATCCAGAAAGATGGGGTCATAGAGCAACCCGCAACGGCTCATGAATCAGGCAGTGGCTAGTTTGGATCGCTTGTGCTCGCCGACCAATTGGTGAAAGGAAGCGAAAAGAAAATGGGCGTCGTTGGGCCCCGGTGCTGCTTCCGGGTGATACTGCACCGAAAAGACCGGCTTCCCTTCGATGCGCATGCCAGACACGGTATGGTCGTTCAAATTGTATTCGGTAACCACGGCTCCGTGGGCTTCCAGCGATTCTTTGTCGGATGCAAAGCCATGGTTTTGTGAGGTAATGGATACTTTTTCTGTTTCCACATTCTTGACTGGTTGGTTACCCCCGCGGTGACCGAACTTTAATTTATAAGTGGTGGCCCCAATGGCGTGGGTGAGCACCTGATGTCCGAGACAGATCCCAAAAATCGGATAATCGTNGATCAACTCACGAATGGCGGAGTGGGCATAATCCAGTGCCGCAGGATCCCCCGGCCCGTTGGATAAAAAGATGGCGTCCGGGTTGTGGGAACGGGCCTCTTCGGCAGTGGCATCAGCAGGTAGTACAATAACTTCGAACCCACTGTTTCTTAGGTTCCGGTAAATTGCCCTTTTGGCTCCATAGTCAAAGGCGACAAGGCGGTGAATTTCTCCGTTTGTTTGCACATCCGAGCAGAGGGATGTGCCCGGCACCGCAAAGGGTTTGCTTAATTCTCCAGAGGCGTCCCAGGTAAAAGATTCCTTACAGGTGACCTCCTTGACAAAGTCGCGCCCCACAATGCCTTCCCACTCCTTTGCCCTTTTCAGGGCCTCTTCATCCGAGATATTCTCGGTACTTAGACAGGCTTTGAGGGCTCCATGAACCCGGAGCCGTTTCGTGATTGAACGGGTGTCAATCCCCTCGATTCCTGGGATGCCGTGTTTTTCCAAATAGTCGGAAAGATTGCCAGTTGCACGCCAGTTGCTTACCACCGGGCTGAGATCACGAACCACAAAGCCCGCAACTTTAGGCCCGTCCGATTCCTCATCTTCGAGGTTTACCCCGTAATTGCCAATCTGCGGGGTGGTCATGGTTACAATCTGCCCAAAGTAGGAGGGGTCGGTCAGGGTTTCCTGATAGCCAGTCATCCCGGTATTGAAGACGGCTTCTCCCACAACAGTAGTTGTCGCACCAAATGCGAAACCTCGAAATAGGCTTCCATCCTCCAATGCGAGAACAGCGTTTCTTGTCTTGGCCTTCCAACTCATAAGTTGAGTTGGTAGGCTAATCGAGAGTTACCCGAACGCAAACCTGATTTGTTCCCAATTGTATAAAATCCTGTTTTTAAAAGGGATGGAGTGATCGGGGTTTGACTTGTAGTGGTTGGAACCGTAGCGAAGAAGATAATGGGAAAAAACAAAGAACCTTACGATCGTACTAAAACCTGCAACATCGCCCTGCTTAAATGGTTGGATAAAATGGTCGAAATGTGCCAGCCGGCCTCGGTGCACTGGTGTGACGGATCAAACGCCGAGTGGGATAAATTATGTGCCCTGATGGAGGGCAACGGGTCCATGATACGGTTAAACCAAGAGAAGCGGCCCAATAGCTTTCTGGTTCGTTCCGATCCGCGGGATGTTGCCCGGGTGGAGGGTAGAACCTTTATTTGCAGTTACGGAAAAGAGGATGCCGGGCCGACCAACAACTGGGAAGAACCGCGCAAGATGCGGGCCAAGCTCAAGCGTCTGTTCAAGGGATGTATGGAAGGACGGGTGATGTATATTGTTCCCTTCTGCATGGGACCATTGGGTTCGCCGATTTCTCAATACGGTGTACAGGTGACCGATTCCCCCTATGCCGTTCTCAATATGAAAATAATGACCCGGATGGGTCAACCAGTCCTGGATACACTGGGAGAGAAAGATTTTTTTATTCCCTGTCTGCACTCCGTAGGTATGCCATTGAGCGAAGGGGTGGAGGATGTTCCCTGGCCCTGTGATCCGGAGAATACCCACATTGTACATTTCCCTGAACAGCGCACCATCGTTTCGTATGGGAGCGGATACGGTGGAAATGCCCTGCTGGGAAAAAAGTGTCTGGCCCTGCGCATCGCCTCCTGTATGGCCCGGGATAATGAGTGGATGGCCGAACATATGCTTATTCTCGGTGTGGAAAGTCCCGATGGGGAAAAGACTTACATTGCTGGGGCATTTCCCAGTGCATGTGGGAAAACCAATATGGCTATGCTGGTCCCACCCGAAAGTATGCAGGGTTGGAAAGTGACCACCGTGGGGGATGATATTGCCTGGCTCAAACCTGATGAGAGCGGCGGATTGCGTGCGATCAATCCAGAGGCGGGATTTTTTGGAGTGGCACCCGGTACTTCGTGGGAGACCAATCCCAATGCGATGGAGTCGATGAAGCAAAACACTATCTTCACCAATGTCGCCCTGACCACAGATGGGGATGTCTGGTGGGAAGGACTTACCCAAGAGCCACCCTCCGGTCTGACGGATTGGCGAGGAAATGCCTGGACTAAGGAGACAGGAACCCCAGCCGCACACCCCAATGCGAGGTTTACCGCTCCGGCATCCCAATGTCCAACCATTGACAAAGACTGGGAAAGCCCCGCAGGCGTACCCATTGCCGCTTTTGTTTTTGGTGGTCGGAGGATGTCAGACATTCCTTTGGTCTATCAATCCTTCAACTGGAATCATGGGGTCTATCTTGGTGCCACCCTGGCTTCGGAAACCACCGCTGCCGCAGAAGGGAAATTGGGCAACCTGCGCCGTGATCCCATGGCCATGCTTCCTTTTTGTGGATACAATATGGGGGATTATTTCCGCCACTGGATAAGAATGGGCAAGCGTTTGGAAAATAAGCCAAGAATCTTTCATGTAAACTGGTTCCGTAAGGATGATCATGGCAAGTTTCTCTGGCCCGGCTTCCGTGAAAATATGCGGGTATTGCGCTGGATGGTTGAGCGCACCTCGGGTAAAGCCAGAGCAGTGGAGGGACCATTGGGATGGGCACCCAGAAAGCAGGACCTGGATTGGTCTGGCTTGGAATTTGATGATAACCAGTGGGGCGAGCTAATGAATATCGATCCGGAAAGCCTGCGTATGCAAACCTTGAGGCATGAAGAATTGTTCCTCCAGTTGTCGGAGTTTCTGCCGAAGGAAATGCTATTTGAGAGAGAGCTTCTAGTCTCCCGGTTGTAAGCAAATATTCTAGGCAACTTTGCCGTCAGCCGGCTGACTCTTGGTCCAGCGGTAAAAAATGGACCCAAGTACGCCCACGGATACTGCCATATTGGCTATTTTCATCAATACGCCACCGGCTTTTTGATCCTCAATGGGAGTCAGGTCCATGATACGCTCGGCATAAAAATAGGTATCGTACAATACATCCTTGGAAAAGGTGAGAATGGCAAAAATAGGGGTTTGCCCGAGCATTAAGGCAAGAATGTATAACATTTGGGGCCCATACCGTATGCCGGGCAATCTTTCGGAGGGGGAAATGATGGGCCACCACATCAGCAGCGAGACAAAAAACATCGAGAGGTGCTCAGCCATATGGATGACCTTATCCCTTATCGCAGCCTCATAAAATACCCCGACATGCCAAAAAGAAAAGACCAAGGTAAAAAGCAAACCGGCAATGATCGGATGGGTGAGGAATCGCAGGGCCATTTCAAACAGCGGACGGGTGCATAGAAAATGGTCAACGAGGTTTTTGGGGAGTCCGAGCAAAATGAACAGCGGACAAATATACATCAGTATATTGTGCTGAATCATGTGTGCGGAAAAGAGAAAGTTTTCCCCCAAGGGATCGAGAGGAGAGCCAACGGCCAGATAAAAGGTAACCAGACCAGCCCCGAACCATATCGAATATGCCAGAAGGTCTTGCTGGTCCGGACAGGTTCTGGATCGGTAAGGGCCCATAAACAAAGAATACATCCAGCCCACGAAAAGAATCCCCCCAATGAGGGCTGGTTCCGTGTGCCAGTGGAGAAGAGTTATGGGTGAGTTTTCCATATTAGTAGAAAACTATTTCTAAAGGATGCCCCGCGTATCTCAACTTGCGGGAAATGAAAGTTGGCCGGGAGTTTACTGCGACTCAGTCCAGAATGCTTCCGAGCGGACTTTTAAACGAAAATCTGCAGAGGTAGCACTGGTTGAAAGAAGTGCCACGGTGGATTCGTCAATCTCATCATCTCCATCTGGATGTGAGAGTAAAAAGTAAGGATTTTCGGGATTTTTAGAGTTAATTTCAATCATGTCTGCACCACCGGTAATCCGGTACGAAATAAGGTGGGGAACCTGGTTCAACTTCTCCCAGTTTTTGGGAGAGAAATTTTGCCCGGAAAGATGATCCGATTTTGCCCGGTAGTAGGCTTGGTTTTGCAGAACAAAGTCGTTGGTTTTGTAGGAAAAACCGGCTTTCCATTGATCTTCAATCTTAGCAACTTCAAACTTTTCCACTACTGGGTGGGAGTCAGCCATATAGATTACGGCAAAATATGTGCCCAGGGCAATGACCAGACCCATGAGAAACAGTATGGTGTTGAGAATTTTGTCCCATCGCAGATGCATGAACCAGCAAACAACCCCAATGAATTTTACAATGGATGTGGCAAAGAGTATTCCAATAATGGAAGAACCATCAAATGTCTGGACATAGATGATAACAATTTCTACGCCAGTAATGGCCACCAGAAACATGGAGAGGTTAAAGAAAGTGAAGAAGCGCTCGCTTTCTTCGGCAACGGGGTCTTCAGAATGTCCGCTCATGATGTAAGTAAGTAAGAAAGTCTAGGTTTGAAAAGGGCTTAAAGGGCGTACTCCATTAAGTAAACGACAGGGAAAATGATAATCCAAACGATATCTACAAAGTGCCAGTAAAGCCCACATATCTCTACATCTAAAGCATGGGCGGTACTCATTTTACCGGTAAAGGAATAGGCGAGCCAACCGAGTAGCCAAAAAACGCCAATAGCAACGTGAGTACCGTGAGTTCCGGTCAAAACATAAAAGGTGGAACCGAAAACATGGGGCTCTCCTCGATAGGTGGACAAGGTGAGTTCATTACCAGGGGCGTGGATGAAGTGGGTAAACTCATACACCTGACAGGCCAGGAAAATGGCACCGAAGATAATGGTGCCGAAGAGCATCCACCGGGTGCTGTTGAGATTGCCCTTGTGGATCGCAGAAACTGCCAGAGCCATGAATAGGGAACTCGCTAGAAGAATGAAGGTACTGAAAGATGTGAGCTCAATATCGAACACATCACGAATATCAAGAAAGTTGCCCCCTACGGTAGCCGAAATCTTCCGGTANATTAAATGGGTAGAGATCAGGGTTCCAAAAAACATGCAATCAGAACCGAGAAAGGCCCACATCAGGACTTTCTTGTTGGGGATTCCCGTACTGGTTACAGGCTCGTGGTGTTCAAGGGCGTGGGCACTGGCGTCACTCATGGTATAGATAAGGTAAAAAGTTCTGGATAAAAATTATTCTTCGTCTTCTTTAGGAAACAAATGATAGCCCCCGGGGCCTTCCAATGCCCACATGATCATTCCCAAAATCGCAACCGCACCAGCAATGATTGGGTAGGTATAGTCACGGACTAATTCCCCACTTGGATCTATGGTCCTGTGAAACAACATACCAATCGCTAAGCCGAGCAAACCAAGGGCAGTGATGAGGGGCCACCAGGAACGGTCAGGCATGTGCACTCCGTGATCATCCAATGGTTCTTTTTCGGAATGATTTTCCTTGGGTCCATAATTGTTTTCCCAGGCTTGGTCGCGTGCCTTGATGATAGGAGTCCGGGCAAAATTGTATTCTTTTACCGGGGAGGAAAGGGTCCACTCAAGGGTGCGGGCATCCCATGGGTTTTTGCCCGCAGGCTTCAGCTTTTTGTTGAAGAAGGAATTAATGAATTGAAGAACCCCAATGGCAATACCCACGCCAAGAATAAATGCCCCCACTGTGGCAATCTGATTCCAAGTCTCAAACCCATGCCCTTCGTTGTAAGTGTGCGTACGGCGAGGCTGTCCGATCATTCCCAAGTAGTGCATGGGGAAGAAGGTTAAGTTGAAGCCAAGGAACATGAGGGTGAAAACAAATTTACCCACCTTTTCGCTCATCATCCGGCCAGTCAGTTTGGGCAGCCAAAAGTAAAACCCGCAGAATAAGCCAAACAGAGCACCACCAATGAGAACATAGTGGAAGTGGGCGACCACGAAGTAAGAGTCCTGGTGTTGAGCATCAATTGGCACGGATGAGTGCATGATGCCGGTAAATCCACCAATCATGAACATGGTAATGAAACCAAGGGCAAAGAGCATAGGGGTGTCAAAGCGGATGCGCCCCCCCCACATGGTACCAATCCAATTGAAGATTTTGACCCCGGTGGGAATGGCAATCAACATGGTAAGCATGGCAAATGCAGAAGTAGCAACCACTCCCATGCCGGTGGTAAACATATGGTGACTCCATACCGCAAATCCCATAAAGCCGATAATGGCACCCGAAAATACGATCAATCCGTAGCCAAAGAGAGGTTTGCGAGAAAAGACTGGGATTACTTCGGACACGATACCCATAGCAGGAAGAATGAGAATGTATACCTCGGGGTGGCCGAAGATCCAAAATAAATGCTGCCAAAGATGGGGCTTCCCCCCCTCCAGGAAATCATAGAAATTTGTGCCATAAGTACGGTCAAACATCAATTCAACCAAAGCGATGGTAATCGCAGGAAAGGCAAGGATGATAAGAAAGCTCACGATCAGGGTCATCCAGGTAAAGACAGGCAGTCTCATCATGGTCATGCCGGGAGCACGCATGTTGATGATCGTGGTGATGAAATTAAAAGAAGCGAGCAAGGATGCCACACCTAAAATTTGCAGGGAGAAAATCCAGAAGTCAGGACCCATATCTCCGATGACCTCAGCAAACCGTGTGTCGGTAAGAGGGGCATAACCAAACCAGCCGATAGCAGGAGATCCACCGGTGAAGAACCAGCTCAAGTTGAGAATGATCCCGCCCCCCACAAAACACCAAAGGCTCAACGCATTCATCCGGGGAAAGGCGACATCCCTGGCCCCAATCTGTAAGGGCATGATAAAATTAAAAAACGCGGCACTCAAGGGCATGATAACAAGAAACACCATGGTGGTTCCATGCATGGTGAACATCTGGTTGTATTCACGGTTGGTAAGAACTGCCATGTTGTGATCCCAAAGTTGGGAACGAATGAGCAGGGCTTCAATGCCGCCAATAATTAAAAAGAAAAGAGCGGTAAGTCCATACATCAAGCCGATTTTCTTATGGTCGATGGTGGTCAGCCAGTCGACCAATCCGGTGGTGTGTTGTCCGGGGCGGGGGAAGACTTGAGTCTTGGCCTTGTTGTCAGCGTCTGGGGCGAGGTACTTGATTGATTCGGTTGCCATGGCAATTTGTAGGTTAGACGGTTCTATAAAGGTAGGGTCAGGATTGTCCGAGTAGATAAGCAATCAATTGATTTACTTTTTCGTCATCATTTTCGAGGTTACGAAGAGGGTGGCGGTCATCCACTCCCTCACCATTCCACATAAGGTTCCCAAATTTAATTTCGTTGGAATTTTTGAGCCATTTGGAAAGGCTTTCTTCATCGTTACGCATCCATCCGGCAGCCAGCGATGTTCTCAACCCGTAAAGAGTAAGGTTAGGACCCTTTGCTCCCAAGCCGGTTCGGTTGACCGCATGACACTGCACACATTGCAAGGACGCAAACAGTTGTTTGCCCTGTTCATAATCATCTGAGTGGGCTTTTTCCCAGGCACCTGGGTTGAGCTGAGGGGATTGCCCGGGTGAAGTTTGGCGAATGGAGCGGAATTCGCGGTTTGCACCCGAGCCCAGTTTTGGATCCGCAAAGGATACGAGTGAGCCTTTCGGGTAAGAGGATTGGGGGTCGTATGATTTGGTCTGTAAGTTTGGATTTTGGGCGTTTTGAAAGCGTTTGACCCAACTGTCGAAGTCCTCATCGGTCTGGGCAAGAGCTCGGAATGACATATATGCATGAGAATTACCACAGAACTCAGCACATTGGCCGTAAAACAATCCCCCAACCGGCTCAAATTCATCTGTAAACTTTTGCTTGGCAAAAACTTTCGCCCGCATGGTGCCATCATGAACGGCTGGCATAGAGGTGGCGGCATCCGACTCGCCCATGATTTTTTGCTGGTCAGCAATAAACCACATAAAATTTTCCTGTCCGGGCATCAGGTCCATCTTCCCGGCTAATTTAGGTACCCAAAAGCTATGGATGACATCTTCAGTTCGCAGATTAATACGAACCGCCTTGGATGCGGGGAAGACTAGTTCATTGGCGGTTACAATGCCGTACTGGGGATATTCAAAAACCCAGAAAAATCTTTTACCTGTAACATTTACCGTAATCGCCCCATCAATTTGACTGCGGTCAAGACCAAGCTTTTCTAACGATTTAGCGTCATTGGCATCGGGCACACGGTTGAGCAAAACGATTCCCTGAAGGGTGGGAACTGCTAAGATTACGAGAATAATAGCTGAAACAATAATCAAGCCCGTTTCAACCATGGAGTTACCGTGGGACTGGGATGGGACTTCTTTGGCTTCTTCTGCTGTTTTAGCCCGGTAGCGCCATAGCACATAAAGAAGGCATCCTCCAACGGCACAGAAAAGAAAAATGGTGATCCAGACAGATAGCATGAAAATATCGTACTGGTTTTGAGCGACCAAGCCTTTCGGATCGAGTGCGGATTGCTTGTGGTCTATACGAGAGCAACTACCAGCAAGAAGGAGAAGGGCCCCAATGATAAAGCGTGGGAGATGGATGAACTTACGGACGATGGATATCATGGCAGGATTTATAAATATCTGTCGATTACCAATGCGGCAAACAGAAGGGGGAGATAAATAATGGTTACAAAAAAGAGCTTTTTTGCAGAGTG
>JGI20157J14317_10001515_pt1 | contig 21229 bp, 13 predicted proteins | sample COG_07_FD_14317 | JGI IMG/M metagenome (IMG submission 14317)
GAGACACCAACTGAAACTCCAACAGAGACACCAACTCCTGAGCAAACACCAACTCCAACCGAGACACCAACTGAAACTCCAACAGAGACACCAACTCAACCTGAAATTGGTTGTGAAGACTATGACAATAATGTACCGATTACTTCGGAGATTGCTTCAATGTCATATGTACTATCTTTCAGAGGAATTTCAATAGGTGGGTTTGAAGAAGGTGGTCGTGTTTGCATAGATGAACTATCAGATGATCTTGAATCTATTATATGTCCGTTTGCCACAGATGATTTTTCTATAATGGGATTAATTACATTGTCACAAAAACCAATCAACTCGATAATTATATATATGTCAGAATCTGGTGAAATTTATAGTGGTGTGTTAACCGATAGTCCAGAGGGTGGTCGTAGTTTACTAACAAAAATATAAAATGGCTATATTAAAACAAATTTCAAATTCGTTTGCTTACTATCAAGGTTGGTATGGAACTTGTCCTGATCACACTTCTAATAATTGTGAAGATTTTGATTTGATAGCAGGAAACGAATCAGACTTACTTAAAAAATATCCAATTATACATAAAGTTGAGTTAATAAGTGGTAATTCGGAAGCAACACTTGGATACTCTGGAATAGTTCCGGATGGTCCATTACTTGCATATCAACAAGTATCAAAACTAGAATGTGGTCGTGCATATCGTGTAGTTCTAACAAAGGGATATAATCAACTTGAAATTCCAGAGTTTAGTTTTGCAACGGCAATAACAGACGATGTATATCGTCTTACAGATCAATGCATTCCACCAACACCGTCACCGTCTTCACTTGTATGTTGTGGTGGTGAAAAGTTGAGTATACGACCAAACCAAGAATCAGTTAATAATTTAACTTGTGTCGGAAACATAGATGGTACTTTGTGTTGGGAGGAAATGACGGGATTACAAATGCCAACAAGTTACTTGTGTTCATTTGAAGACGAAGACTACGATGAACGTGGTTTAAAGATTACAATTTCTGCTAATATCACAAACCCACGATTTAGATTTACAAAAGACGATGGAAAATGCTACGAAGTGGCACTATTTCACGAGAACAACGATGGAATAAATATTTTTCAGATAATTACATAAAGGTATATATGGCTATTTTATATCAAAGACGAAATGAACACATGATAATCAATGGTTGGTACGGAAAGTGCCACGATGATAATGGTGCGCTCGTAGATGTAGAAGATTGTCCAGATTTTGATTTAATAAGCACTGGAAACAATGTAAGAGCTGTTTATTGGTTTCAAGATGATTTAGTTGCACAATCTTATACAAGAGGTGCACCGATATACTTACAAGATTTCACTCGTTTAAAATGTGGTGGTGCATATATTATCTTTTTGGAAAAAGGAGAAGGTCAAGTAAATATTCCCCATTTTGTTCCTTCATATTCTAATGTTGAATCTCAGCAAAGAATTTCTAATTGCTTTGCAGATTCAACTATTACTCCAACCCCGTTGCAATTACCATTCGTGGACAAAGTAAATATAAAAAGTGTTTGTCCAATATACGAAACTCATAATGACGGATCGGTGCATTGTCATGTAATTCATTTAACAATTAATTACGAAACAGACGAAGAAAAAAATCTTAATTTATCGGTTGAAAAAACTGGAGTCACTCAACCACTTTTTAAGAGTTATAGTAATATTGTGTCTGGAAAAAGCTCTTTAAGTTTCTTGATAAGACCAAGTGATTTGATAGGAGATGCAGAACTTGAAGATGTAAACAGGATAGTAGTATTCTTGACAGATAAAAATACTACGCAATGGACAGAAAGAATAACGACTGACATTGTATTGGAATCAGACTGGGATTGTGATCTGATTCAAGGAGAACCGACTCCAACTCCAACAGAATTGAAAACTCCAACTCCCGAGCAACCAACCCCAACTCCTACTCCTGAGCAAACTCCTACACCAACACCTGAGCAAACTCCTACACCAACACCTGAGCAAACTCCTACACCAACACCTGAGCAAACTCCTACACCAACACCTGAGCAAACTCCTACACCGACTCCGGTTTTTGAATGTTGCGATCCAACACACAAATCAGTAAGACCAAACCAACCATCAGAAAACAATTTAACTTTTAAGGGTAATGTAAACGGAACTTTATGTTGGCAAGAATTAACAGGTGTAAAACAACCTACTACATATAGTTGCTCTGTAGATTCAACAAATTTTAAAATAGTTATATCATCAAATATAACAAACAATAACTTTAGACTAATAATGGATAACGGTGACTGCTATGAAGCACAACTTGTTCACTCCGAGTATGAGGAAACGAATCAATTTGAAAAGATAAATTAATGAGGCAAAAAAATGGCAATTTTAGAACAATTAAGTGACGAGTATAAAGTAATAAACGGATGGTATGGCAAGTGCCACGACAGTTCCGGTGAGTTGGTTGAGTTAGAAAGTTGTCCTGAGTTCGATTTAAATTCTGCAACTGCACAAATACGTTCGGTTTATTGGATAAAATCCGACAATACAATTGAGACATTTAATGCTGGTGCAGATGCAGGTCTTCAAGACTTCACAAAATTAAAATGTGGAGCTGCTTATCTTATTTATCTTCAAAAAGGATCAGGAAATATTACTATTCCTAATTTTGTTGCCAGTTACTCAGACACTGCATTACAAGGCAGAATAACAAATAGTTGTGATACAGGTGGAGCATCTTTTACGTTTGAAGTGAAATCAGAACCTATAACAGAAACTTTAGATGAAGGATATCAGTTTGAAGGTTCTGCTGAATTCGATTCAGGATCACACACAGGCATCATTACATCAATTACTGATGCTGATAATGTAACAATAAAAGCAAGTGGTAATAATTTACAATTTTCGTTAAACGGATCAGATTGGACAAACATTACAACAAATCCACAAACAATAAATGCAAATTTTACAAACTTGCAAATTAGAACCAATCTTGGATTATCAAATAGAACTATATCAAGAACAATTACATTAGAAGCAACACCTTCAAATAGTGCTTTTCAAAATATTACTGAAACAATTAATTACACATCAACTATCAACAATGTATCATTGTCAGCAAGTAGAGATATTGACGAGGTAATTGAGGCAGGATCAACCGGTGCCGAATATTCGTTTGATGTTTCATATGAGAATTTAAAATCAATTGCAATTGCAGGAGGAAGTTCATCTGGATATCAAGTATCAACTACATCAGGAAGTGGATTTGAAAATTCATTGACTTTAGAAAATACTACACTCACTTCATCACCAATTAAGATTTATGTAAAATTAACTTCTGCGATGCCTGAGTCAGCAGTATCAAATGTATTATCGATAACTGGTAAACGAAGAACTTCAGACGGAGATATAGTTTTAACAAATGCCGTAACTGCTGACGCAACGGTTGCACCAAGACCACAAATTGCAACTTTATCGGTGAATCCAACTACATTAAAAGTAACCACAACTTTCACAAACAAAACAAATTATGGTGGAACACATTGGCATTATGAAGTAAGAAAAAAATCAGATAACTCACTCATTATATCTAATCAAAGACCTCAATTTAATTCAGAGGTGATTATGAATCAAAGTGATTTTGAAGATGCAGGTGCTTACATTTTAAAAGCATTCATTGCAAATGATTCTCATAACAAAATTCCGGGATCAAATGATAAAGAAGTTGAATTTACAATCGCTGCAAACAATGCAACATTAAGTTTAAATAAAAGTGCAATAAATGATGTATTAGATAAAGATGACAATATCATAAGTCACACTGTAACTATAACAAGTAACAATTTAACAAACATTACGTTATCACCCGGTGGATTTACAAATTGGGAAGTAACATCAAGTAGTGCAAATTCGTTTGTAATTAAATTAAAGAATGCAGTTAAATCACTTGATTTATCAAGTGGACCTAAAACACTTGCACAAGAAACTATTATCGTAACAGGAGATGTAGGTAATCGTGATACATCAGGAGATGCCCAAAAAACTGCATCTGTCACACTTGATGCCAAAATAGTAGATGATGCCGAATTTACAATTACTCCACCTTATGGAGAAAGTAACACAATCACAGACAATAGAAATTATGGATCATCAACGAAAGAATTTGGTCCTTATACCATCAGTGGTGATGCAGTTACATTATCCGCAACTACATTAACGCATTGGGAAGTTGAAATAGATGATTCAGGAACATGGACAAAGAATCCTTCATTCGGTGGAGAAGGAGAAAGTACATTTAAATTGCGACAATCCAAAACATCAGTCGGTGATGCGTATAATGATACACTCGTTATTACACCAACTGCAAAAGCTTCAGATCACGATGCATCTGATGATCCAAGTGCAGTAACACTTACATTAAATGGTAAAATAATTCCGTTGGTGGCAACTTTTAATAATCCTGGTACACAAACTTTAAATTCAATAACAAGTGGTGAATCATCTGCATCAAAAACATTTACCGTAACAGGTACACGTATTCAAAATATCACAATATCAGAAGTAAGTGCTGACTGGAGTGTTACTCCTGCGTCACCTGCATTAAATGGTGTGGTAACCGTTGCTTACACAGGAAATGAAGTTACAAGTGGAACGAAAACAGGTACATTCAAAATTTCTGCGGAAGCAATCACGGGATCAGTTTTAAGTACAACTGAATATGAAGTTGATTTACGTTTAGTTGTTGTTCCTAAGATTTCAAAGATATCAGCAAATCCTGCATCAGTTTCACTGAATGCTATTACAACAGGTGAATCATCAAATTCAAAGTCCACGGAAATTACAAGTGACAATCTAAGTGATATAAAAATCACACAAATACCAAGTGGGTTTATAGTAAAAAATGGAACGACACCATTAAGTACCAACGATTCAATTGGTACAACTGCAACACTCAATATAACAATTTCTGATGTAAATACATTAGGTGCAAGAAGTGGAACAATTAAATTAACTGGTACTCCAAGTGCAAATTCAGAATTTAATGGCTCAAATGTAAAAAATATTTCGGTATCAGCACAAGTAAATGGTTTACCAACAACATTGAACGTAAATCCAACAACAATTACAGATGCAGTAAATCAATACGAAGCAACACCTTCGGCACAAAAAATTACAATTACCGGAAAAGATAATTTGCAAAGTATAGTAGTTACTGGTGGCAATAATTCAAAATACCAAGTTTCTGCAACTGAAGGTGGAGATTATACAAACTCAGTAACATTAGAATCTAGTGCCGTAGAATTTTGGGTAAAATTGATGTCAACTGCAACTCAACCTCAAATTAAAACTACATTCACTGTATCTGGAGTAAAAACTGCATTTGGTGCAAGTAATCCAGCAAGTAAAAGTGTGGTTTGTACTGCAACGGTAACTGCATTTGAAGCATCGTTAACATTAAATCCTACATCTGTATCTGAAGAATACGATCAAGATGCAGAAATAACTGCACATGAAATTGGTGTAACTCAAGTAAATCTAAGTAGTATTATATTGACCGCAACAGGAAATTATAGCATTTCTACAACAGAGAACGGATCATACGGATCAAGTTTATCAATGACAAATGTTGGAACAAATTTTTGGGTCAAACTTAACAGTACGTCAACTGCGGGTACATCAAATGGTTCTGTATCTTTGGTTGGATCACATACACTCGGTGGAGGAAATACAACTCGTACACTTAGTTGTAGTGCAACGATAAACGAAGTTGTTTCTGAACCAGATACATTATGGATAGGATTTGCAAAAGACGCATCAACATTTTATTCATGGTATGAATTGGAAACATCAGAAACCACCACGGTAATTAATTTGAACATTGATTCAGATGTAGAAGCATGGAATAGCTGGTATAATGGATCGGGTAATGATCCAAGTAGAGTTATTTCAGCTAATGATGTGTTCAACGCATCTAAACACGTAGATGGTAATTTTAGTGCGTTTAAAGATGGAAACGGAGGATTCTTATCAGATTATTTTTCATCTTTTTCTGAAATGACAACTGCTATGGCAACTGCCAATATTGCGGGAGATAATTCACCTATTATATTTGAAAAAAAATTACCAAATCCTGGTGATAGAGCAACAAAGTGGATGATTTCATTTATCGTCCAACTTGATCACACTCAATTTAAATTCCAAGACGAAGACTTCTATACTTCATTAATGACGGAAATAGGAACTGCCGGCCAGTTGGCATATGCAATGATAACTGCGTCACCGACTGAACCAAATTCAAGTTCTCTTACCACATCTCAAAAAACAAAATCATACAACAATGATTTTCTGCGATTAAAATGTGGAGAGGTCTGGAATGGAGATCAAACAGACGGAACAAAGAAAGCAATTCTAAAAGCAAAGTTTGATTCTTCTGATAACGAATCAAATACTATTGCAACTGCTTCGTATACTGCTCAGGTAAGTTCAAATACACTATTGACTTCTGGAAAGTGGAGTGGGTGTAATGCTATTTTTGCATCGGGTCAGTTCAACAATTCTAACGGAAATCGTCCACGAATAAAATATTTTTACTTTGAAACACAAAGTGGATCAAATCTACTGAAGTTCTCAGATAGTGGAACTTCACAACCACAATGTTAAGGAATTACGATGAGTTTTTGCGAATGCCACGATGATTATGTAAGTTCAGGAACATTTGATATTGCAAATGCCCGAGTTTATACTGCATTTCAAGTCTTTCACGAAGGTGGAAAGCAACCTATGCCGGGTCAAGACTCAGCAACTCCTATCATGGATAGATTTCTTGCTTTTTACGCAGATGGACAAGCAAGTGGTGCGTATCCAGCGATTGGTGCAAATGTAGTAACATTACCTGCCTCCCCCCCAGAGGAAGGAATTTGTTCAAATTATGACGAAGATGCCAATGGAAATTTATCTTTGTCCGATGCAAGAATTTATACTGCATTTCAAGTTTTTCATGAAGGTGGAAGACAACCTATGCCGGGACAAAGTTCATCTACATCAATTATGGATAGATTTCTTGCTTTTTACGCAGATGGACAAGCAAGTGGTGCGTATCCTGCAATAGGTGCAGATGTAAAGCATTTACCAATTTTATCTACTGATACTGAGGTAATTACATCAGATGGTTTAGTGCCTAAGTGCGTTGAGGTAGAAGACAAACTTTGGGTATCATTTACAGGAAATGACCATTACTCTGAGTGGTATGAAATGGAAACGGACGAACTTGAAGGTTTTACAAAATTTAAAATATCCGCAACTGCTCATCCAGAGGTAGGAACAGAACTTCAAACATGGGCATCAGATAAAACTACAAATCTTCAAGGTATTTTGATGACTGCGTCTCCATCAAAACCAAGTGCTTCTACATTGACAGAGGATCAACGAGCAAAAACATTCAATTCAAATTTGCTTAAATTTAATTGTGACGGAACATACAATGCTGATCACGGAGTAAATACCAATCAAGTAAATTTAAGAGTCAAAGCATTCAACAATCAAAATGTATCTTCTATAAAAAAATATGGTTCTGAAGGTTCTACTCATGGATACTTAGCAAGTGGAAAACCGTGGGAAGGATCAAATATGGTTTATCGCACAACTACGTTCAGTTCTATTGTACGTGATGATTCTGACAAAAACTCAATTGACATTGAGTATATGTATTTCATCAAACAAACCAATGAAAATGCGAAGATTAAGTTTAGTGATGCAACTCCTTCAAATTCAACTTGTGATTTATTTGCAGAATAAAGATTATGGTAATTGATGATAGAATTTTGTGGGAATGTAGTTCGGACTTAAATAGTGACGGAGAAATTACATCAGATGATGCAGTAATTTTTTATTCGTTATTAAAATGGGCAGAAAACCCAGCAGTAAAATCATCTGTATCATTTTCTGCTTATTACAATGAACTGGTAATTGCAGGAGAAGTTCCCGATGTTGATATTTCATCTGTAAATCCTGATATTTTCGATAGAATACCCGAATGCTTTGATTTTAATTTTTCAGGTCAAGAAGAAGATTGTGATACAGAAATACTTGATGCTTTTAATGCTTATTTAAAAGCAGAAAACAAAACAGATTTAAATTTAAATGATGCAAATAAATTCATTTTGTTTTTACGAAGTTTAAAAACGCAAGGAATTTTAAATTGTGAAGTTGGAGCAAATCCAACTTTCATGTTACCCACAAATCCAAGTCAAGACAAAATTTATTTTTCAAATGAAACATGGATTCCAAAAGTTGCACCCGGTGACATCGGATACGATGAATCAAATTCCACCAAAGGATCATCAATTGATAGTTCTGGTGAAAAATTTTTGGTAAGCGATCCAACCGTGCAAGTATATTACGATTGGGATGGAGATTCATCACCACGAAGTTGGAAAGAAATTGGGATATGCAAAGTATTCGAACGTTCTAATGATGAGTTATCAGATGAATACGGAGTAATACATCCACCTGTTGATGTCATCAAAAATAAAACACTTCCTGCTTCTGATTTAATACCTATGGGTACTCCTAATATTTTTAATGGAAAAACTATTGCAATCGATGGAGATTATGTTGCGGTTAGTTGGCATTACTCTTCATCGGGTGTAGTTTATATTTATAAAGATGATGGGTCGGGAAATTATACAAATATACATGAAGTTTTAATTCAACTTGGAAGTTATTCAACTGGATTACCTACCATTGAACTTAAAGGAACAGAGTTGTTTGTTACCAATCCACAATTTGTCGGTGAAAGTTCTATTGCGGTATGCAATTTTGGAGGTATAAGTGAATATACCATAAATTCCAGTGCCATAACTAGTTTGACTGTTCCAAGTCCTACAACTCAAGTCGGATTTGGGTCGTGTATAATTGTAAATGAACAACGAACCAAAATGTTTGTAGGACATCCAAAACAAGAACGCAAACTAAGTTGGCAAATAGATCAATACAAAATTGAAGAAACTGATATATTTTCTGGTGCAGTTTTTGTTTTTACAAAAACATCAAATACATGGAGTTTTGCTGAAACTATTTATCCTGACTTAAGTGATTATGAAAGTAGGTCACTTGCGTCTCAGTTGGATATTCAGTTTGGATATTCAATAGACTACAAAAACAATAATTTGTTTATATCATCTCCACGGAGTTTCAATTTAAGTGCTGACAGACGAGAAGGATCAATTCATGTTTATAGATATGCATCTAGTAATATGACATCATTATTGTCAGAACAAATGAATTCAACCACATCAACCAGCAATTACGAAAAATATGCTACAATAGATTATCCAGATACCAGATTCGATACATCTTCTATTGCATCAGGAACTTGGAATTTCGGTACATCTATAATAAGCAACTCAACTGCAACTAAAATATTTATATTACATAATATACCAACTCAAGGAACATTTGTAAGTTTTTATTCAAAATCTTCAAATGAATTCATTTTAGGAACAAACTTTTTCTATGATGTATCAAATCAAATTTTAGAAGGAACATTGGCAATCTCTGGCAGTGATACAACTAAAGTATTTGCTACGAATAACACATTGAAAGTTCTTGTATAATGAGAATACCAACATATAGTTTCAGAAATACAGAATCTGGACTCGAAGTGTATGGTCCTGGATCAGGTGGCAACATTTTTCCAAACCTTGTGTTTATTCGTGGAAAAGATTACAGAATTTTATCATTGAGTGAAGATTCTGTAATTGAAATATACGATGATATTGGCAGAATCTTATTCCAAGGAAATACAGAAAACTTTTTCAAACCCGTCATTTTTAAATTAGGAAACAACTTTCCAAGTCAGGTATATTATCGTGTTAAAAATTCAAATTCAATCAATTCATTCGGAAAAATACTTGTTAGGGACCTTGAAAGGATAACGGGAAAAGTAATTTCGTATGGATATTCACGTGATTGTTATGTATATGATGATAAGTATCAGGATCATTCAACAGACCAAGAAGGAGTATTTGAACTTGATTTAAATAATTTTATACGTTCAGCATCTGATACATATTTTGTAAATTTTGATTTGTTTGCACAAGGTGGATTTGATTCGGCTGTGTTGAACCCCAATTCAGAGTCGTATTCAGATTTATTGAATTTTTATTTTTATGCAAAAACTGGATGTTTAAATATTAGTACGTTATCATCTGTATTTTATTTCATATCAAGTAGATTAATAAAAGTAAATTATCGTGAGCAGGAAAATAGTATGAAATCTTACTTTGGTTTTTCAAAAAAGTTTGATCCAATCACAGATGATCCTGTGTATGCATACATCACAAATAAAATACCACTTGCAGATTTTAAGAAATACATATTATTTACATTGTGTGTCGAGTTACACTTTTTTATAAATAAAGAAGAATCAGATAGTGAGGTTTTAAATTATGTTTATACAAAAATTGCAGACGAAATTTTAGACGAACGCAAAAAGTTTGATTATGATACTTTATCCGATATAATTAACTACGATTCAGAAAACAACGAACACGTAAAGACATATCAAACATTCAAGAATTTATACTTAGTTGTATCAGAAAGAATACTAAAAATTACAGATGAATTTACTAAAAAAACGTGTGTGTTAGAAGAAATTTACAACTTGATATACAAGTTTAGAATGTCTGTATATATTCCAAAGTTGGTATCATCTGAACAATTTTTATCGGATGATCTTGATTTGATTCCTGAATCAATCCAAGTACCTGATCAATTACACTATGTATCACTTACATCATCTCCTGGATGTTCGGTTGCTCCATTTGGAAGATACGCAAAAGTTCAAATTACATCGGACTTTCTATATAATGTTTTTAATCAAGTTCTTCCAGTAGAACCAGATGTAACACGGAATTTAATAAACAAAACAATTTATATAAAATACAACAAAGAATCAGATTATGATTACTATTGCTATACGATAGTTGACTACATAGATTTTGATTACGAGTTGTATACAATTGGTAAGAAAAACAAATTAGAAGCAGCTGCACATTCAACAGTTATACAAGGATTTACTGAGTTCTCTGATTGTTGTGATTTACAAACTGCTATAAAATCAACCGAGCAAGAGAAAAATAAAAAACTAGAAATTACTGAATCAGAAACAGAACTTTTTAGTTTTATATTATTTGATATTGATAAAAATCACACAGACACAGTTAGCATCACAAATAAAAATTTTCCATTTCTTAGAAAAAACAATAATGATGTTTATTATATAGATGAATTTTTAAATGGATCGGGAAGATTAACTACTCCTGCGTTTATTTGTGTACCAAACAGTTACTCAGAACTGTTATCAGATTTAAATGGTATTACTTTATGCTTTGATAAAAGTAACAGAATTCATACACCAAATCACATAAGATATGATTTTGAACAACTAAAAATTATAGATACTATATATGATAATGATGTTCTTATTGTAGAAACTGAAATAGGACATGGTTTTAATAAAGGTGATTCTATTATTATAGAAAATTCATCCAAGAATTCACACATAAACGGATCACACGAGATAGTAGGATTAACAGGTGAAACAAAATTAATATTAGATTACGACTTACCAGATGGTGTAACACCAAGTGATATAAACGGAACATACGCAGAATTTAAATCATTAAATACCACAAAAATTTATACAGATGTAACTGAGTTTCTTCGTGGAGAATTTATATTCTTTGAAGAAGCAACAAATAGTGTGCCGTATCGTATAATCAACATCAAACAAGATTACATAGGAAAATACTTGATTGTAGAAGGAAATGTACCTAGAAATGTAAATTCTTTTGTAAAAGTTGATGCTCATGCAAATCGTATTTTTACTGAACGAGAATCTACATATAAAACTTTAAATTATTCATTGAATACAAGCCCACAGAGACTCAATCTTGAAGGTATTGATATCAACTCTTACAAGATTTATACACCAACCAATGCAGGTGAACTTGCTCGTAATATAAATTCAAAGATTATATCGAGTATTCAACTGAATCGGAAAACGGTTCAAATTGGTGATACAATAATTGATGATACACAAAACAACAATGATAATAATGTGTTGGATGATCAAACTGATTCGTATGATATTGACTTTGGTAATTCAGACCAATTCAGTCGATCAACTAAACAAACTTTGTATAGCAAAGAAGAAATTGCTTATCATTATTCACGAAGTTATTTAAAGAAAGAGTATGATTTAAACGAGTACACAGAAGTGACACCTGAGACTGATACATTTGATTGGAATAATGATGGAGTAGTTGGTAGTGACGAGTTAAAAATCCTTGAAAGGTTTTTACTTACTTCACCACAAACAGTTGAAGAATATAACATAAATCGTGGTGACTATCCAATGACATCGGTGCTACCGAATGTAGTAACTGCCACATATGCGTGTCAGGAAAATTGTTGTCATGATGACTTTACTGAGTCTGAAGATTTTACGATGGAGGATGTTTATATTTATGATGCGTTTCAAACTTATATGGATTCACTTGGTATAGCAGAATCTGACTATGTAGAATTTAGAAATTATTATGACTCACTCGTAGCACAAGGAATTGCAGAACCACTTCAAAATGAGATAGTATATATGCCAACCACACCAACCGAGCAAAAGTTTTGTGGTGATTACACGAATAGTGGTCATATTTCACCAGAAGATGCTCATATTTATTATGCTCATCAGTTATACTCAGCTGCAAACGGGGGATCACAACCAAGTTCTGTGCAAGAGTTTTCTACTTATTATGATACACTTGTTGCAAGTGGCATTGTTCCTACTTTATTGAATCCAATTGAAAAACTTCCTTCTTTATCAACAGAAGACACAATTACACAAGTTGACGGAGATGTAAACAAAAATTGTGAGTTGATTACCGGAAAAGATTTAGCAATATACAACGAATGGATTCGTCAAGGAAAACCCACCGATATGGATGTTTTCAACGAAAATCGATTAGAAGGTGTTCCACGTGCGTGTTTTCTTCCTGCTGATGATGACGGATATAATCCAGGTGACTACGAAGATATTGGACTTGGATTTTCCGAGCAAAAAATTTCAGAAGTTTACACCGGTGTAGAGCATCTATAATTGTTATAAAAATGAGTTTTCCTTATACTTATATTTGGAGAATTTTTAATTATGGATGATAGTGAACCACAAGAAAATATATTACCTAGCAGTGTAAACACCGTGTATTATCACTCTTTTATGAGTGGTCTTGCAAATAGAATGAGAGCATGGATTACTACTTCTGCTTTTGCGGAGTATTTGAATGTTCCTTATATTATGAAATGGAGACCGGATGATGCGTGTGGAAAAACAATGTTTGAGAATTTATTTGAAATACCGGAGAATATGCAATACGAAACAGGTCGTAGATATCAACCAAACGCAACCACATTGTGGATAAAGAAAAATTATCCTAATAATAATTTTCACGGAAGATTCATTGAAGGAAATTACGACTTATCTACGAAACAATTTCAAGAGATAGTTAATAAACAAAAAAGGCACATTAAACCTTTACCATTTATTCAGAAACAGATAGACGAATATTCAAAACAACTGAATATGAAAAACTGCATAGGATTGCATATCAGACGCACAGATTTAAAAGAGCAAGACAAAACACCTGATTGGTGGTTTGATCGTGAAATACAAAAAGAAATTAATAATAATCCTAATATTAAATTTTTTCTTGCCACCGACAATAAATGGACTGAAGAAAAATTTATGATGAAATATTCAGAATATATGGTAAAAACAAAAAGAACATTTAGTGATGAGTTTGCAGACGAAATTTATCCAGGGGGTGACAGAAAACGACATTCTCCAACAGAAGAAGGATTAATTGATATGTTGTTATTGGGTGATTGTATAAAAGTTTATGGATGTCATGGAAGTAGTTTTGGTCGTTTTGGTGCTTGGTACGGAAGCAAAAAATTTATTATTAGAGATTTGACAGAGGGAGTTGATGAAAAAGTTTAAAACTTGTTTATTGTCGTTGCCAAGAACAGGATCAAATTGGGTTCGTTATTGGTTTGAGTATTTTTCAAACGAAAATACAAGTGAACGAAACGTTTTGGTTGAAATGAATCATTGGGGTGAACAACGCACCGAGAAAACCAACGCAACTTTATACAAACGACACAAATTATCAGAAAACGATATAGAACAAAGAGACATTCAAAAGTTGGTTTGTGTGTTGCGTGATTATCGTGAATGCTTTGTTCGTCATTGTCGTGGAAGAACATTTGACAAGAAGGTAAGCAGAATGAGTGATTTCATGGACAATCTATATGTTTATGATGCGTTTGAGGGTGATAAGATGATTATGTACTACGAAGACTTTGTAAGTGATCCTGCGACATATATGAAGCAGTTTTTGGACTTTCTTGAAGTACGCAACGAGTGGGGTGATATTGATGTCAAAGAACATCGTGATATTTCAGTAAAATTATACGAAAATGGTGGAAGTGATAAAGTTGGTTCTAAAACACGTGGAGCACCTTCATTGACCAAAGGCAAAGCAGATTTCAAATTTCATCAGCAGGAACTTAATGACGATGCAAAAATTAAATTAGAAAACTGGTTTAAAGATAATCATAAACATTTACATGATACTTATTTGTTTAAATATAAAATTTAATTGCTATGCAACACGAACTAATTTTTACGAACAAGCTTTGCGTATTTTTTTTAACAACTTTAAATGAATACTATCATGGAACACTCAAAGTAGCAATTGATACTTTTTTTTCAAAATGTAATTCTAAATATAAATTTGACTTACTAATTTATTTTGACGAAGATAAAACCCATGATCAAGAATTATATGATTACTTTAGTCTACTTGAAACGAATCACGAAAATATCAAGAAAGTTGAGGTTGTATTTAATAATATTCCTAAAAAAGAAAATTTTTATAACTGGAACATAAGGACTGAAATAAATTTAAATGAGTTTCCTATGGGAGCATCTCACGGAGTTAATCATCACTTTTATATGACATTGGATGATTTATTTAAACGGAAATATAATAACTTTTTATTATTAGAAGCAGATACAATGCCTGTATCCGAAGATTGGTTTGATGTTGCTTTAGAATTTACAAATAAAAATTCAGATTTTTTTATCGCAGGAAGCAAATATAAAGGAAAAAATCGTGAATTTGTCCAAAAACAATATTGGGGAGGTCATTTGAATGGTGTTGCGATATACAAAAATTGTAAAGAGTTACGATTTGACTTAGAAGAAAGTAAAAACTATTTAATAAAGTTACTCAAAGAAAACCCAAAAGAATATCAAAATTTTATGAATTATGATGTAGCAATATATTTGTATTTTAGAGAAAACTGTAATGATAATATTAAAGATTATTTATATGATACGAACTTTATATCAAATATAAGTGATAATTCAAATAGAGATATTAAAATTGAAGATTTAATAAAAGAATTCCCCAAAACAAGAATAGTACATAGAAAAGATTTATATGTAAATGAAAAGTAAATATACTACCAAACTTTGTTTATTCTATTTGACAACAGAATACGAGTTTACTGAAAATCTGATCGAGCAAAATTTAAATGATTTTTTAAAAAATATAAAATCAGATTTTTCATTTGACATAATTTTATACTTTGATAATTTTCCGAAAAGATTTAGAAAGTTCAAAAACAGATTAAATAAGTTTAAGAAATGTAAAAATGTAAATGAAATTTTTTTAGTAAACAATCATCTTGATTCTGATGAAAATTTTTATTTAAAAGATAAAAGTATAAAAGTTGATTTAAAAAATTATCCAATGGGTGGTTCTCATGGAATAAATTTACATTTTTACAAATCTACCGAGGACTTATTTCAAAGAGATTATGATAATTTTATGCTATTGGAAACCGATACGATTTCGGTAAAAAATGACTGGTTTGATGTATTGCACGATTATTGCGACAATAATGATTTTTTGATTGCAGGAAGCAAATATAAAGGCAAAGAACAAGATTTAGTTTTTAAAACTTATTATGGTGGAGAGCATTTAAATGGAGTTGCTTTATACAAAAATAATAAAGATACTCAGAATTTAATAACCAAATCAAAAAAATTTTTAATAAATTCACTTGCAAAGGATGAAGCAAAATCAAAAAGACATTGTAGATGTAATGGTTTTATGAATTATGATGTAGCAATATACTTGTTTGCCAAAAAGAATAAAGTAGATAACCAACTAAAAGATGTAGATTTTATTACAAATATGAGTTTACCGTTTGATGATGATACTAAACTGAAATCAGTTGTTTCAAAATATCCACAAACCAGAATTATTCACAAAAAAAATTTATATAAAGAATCTGAACACGATATAAAATCAACAATTAAAATTTTAAAAGAAAACAAAGTATATAGAATTGCTGATTTGTTTTATATGGACGGAAACCGTTGGAACCCAGACAGATTTAAAATAGTTCACGATAAAAAATATAAAAATTCCATATTACACGATTATTTATTAAATAAGAAAAATGAATTGGATTATGATACATTTAAATCAATAACATTACAACATTCAGAAAAGTATAAATTAAAACCAACTAAAGATGATGTAGTTTTTCATTTAAGATTGGGTGATGTATTCGATCCAACTGCGAAAACACGAATCTACAACAGAGCAGATTGGTCGTATCTTCAATACAAAGTATTTTTTAGAAAAAATAGAGAATTTTTAGAAACATTAAGTACGGTAAAAGTAGTAACTGCATTACATTTTGGTTCTGATGAACTTACGGGTGACTTTTATTATACCGATGAACATTACAACGAAAGCATGAAATTCTTTGATTATTTTTGTGGAAGACTGAGTGATTTTGGTTGCAATGTTGAAGTAATCTCGCATGAAAACATAGATGAAGATATTTGCTATTTGATGCAAGCAAAGCACTTTGTACCCGGACTAACAAAATTATCTACATTGATTTCAAAGTGCATAGAAACAGATGCCAAATTATATCGTGAACCTATAAAAAAATACATCTAATAAATTAAACAACTTAAATATTATAAAAACTCTTTTGTTTATATTTATATTACATGGGAGACTCATCATCAAAAATTTTTGAAATCGACTGGAACATTGTCGTTAATTTAGGAATTAAATGCAATACTTTAGGAATATCACGTTCCGCAAAAGTTCGTTATTATTCAAGTCCATTTGATAACATGGATACAGTTGAAGGACTTACAGAAACCGCAGACTTGATGTCCACAGGATTCGCAAATTATTTTGATGACATACATGATTGGGAAATCAAAAACGAAATTGCACCAAGAAGCACCGAGATTCGCAATAAAATCGTTTGGCATAAAAACACACCGAACGTTTATTATCCTCACTTTGCAGATGTGTGGTTTAAAAAGAACATGACAAAAGATGAACTGCACGATTGGAAAGTTGGTGAAGATTTAACAATTGAACCAATTTGGGAAGATTTTAAAAGAGTATTCGGTAATCGTCAGCAACGTCTTGTATCACAGCTAAGAAGCAACAATAAGATATTGTTCTTCCGTGCAGATGAAAAACGACAACTCAAACGAGTTCATTCCACGAACCAAGATGAACACTTAGAGGAATTTATTTCAAAAATGCAAACTGCATTTCCTCAAACCGAGATTGGATTAATGTATTTGTATTGCAATAATGCAAAATTTGAAAGGAACTTATGTTCTTCGGATTATGTTCATACAGAACTTATTCCTGGGGACATCAAAGAAGATGAATACTCAATTCAACGACTTAAAGACTTAAACATACTTCCACGCAATGAAATGCTTCCATTAGATTTTGATGTGGAATGCAATGATACAGAATAAAAACCTTTAAAGTAAACTAATTATATACATGGCAGAAAATAGAAACATACTTGTATGTGGTGGTGGTGGATTTATCGCCGGACATTTAGCAAAAGACCTTCAGAAACAAGGTCATAATGTAAGAGTGGTTGATAAAAAACCACTGAATCAATGGTATCAACCGATTGAAGGAACAGAGCAACTTGTTCTTGACCTTGAATTACGTGAAAACTGCATGAAAGCAGCCGAAGGAATGGACATGGTGTATAATCTTGCTTGCAACATGGGTGGAATGGGTTTCATTGAAAACAATCATGCACTATGTATGCTCAGTGTTCTTATTAACGTACATATGCTTGTAGCAGCCAAGGCACATGGCATCAAAGACTTTCTTTATAGTTCTTCTGCGTGTGCGTATCCAACATTCAAACAAACGAAGATTTTGAGTGCCTCTGATCAAGCATTAGCAGAACCTGATGCGTATCCTGCTGATCCAGAAAGTGGATATGGATGGGAAAAACTTTTCAACGAAATTCTTACCAACTTTTACGAATCAGATTACGACATGAATGTTCGTATTCCTCGTTATCACAATGTTTATGGTCCTTATGGCACTTGGCAAGGTGGTCGTGAAAAAGCACCAGCTGCTCTTTGTCGTAAAATCATTGAAGCAAAATTAAGTGGAAATCACGAAATTGAAGTATGGGGTGACGGAGAACAAACTCGTTCATTTATGTACATTGATGATTGCATCACAGGAATGGATAAAATGTGGGAAAGCAATTATAGCAAACCTTTGAATCTTGGAAGCAGTGAAATGGTCAGCATCAATCAACTTATTGATATGATTGAAAAACTAGCAGACATCAAAGTTGAAAGAAAATACGATTTAACAAAACCTCAAGGTGTTCGCGGAAGAAATTCCGATAACACTTTAATCAAAGAAGTCACAGGTTGGGAGCCTAGTGTCGGATTACAAACAGGTTTAGAAAAAACATATGCTTGGATTTACAACGAAATCAAACAAGGAAGATCAGATGTAAGTTTGAATTATTCCGAAGAAGCAGGTGTTTAATAAAAATAAAAAGATGGAGATGATGAGTGAATATAATAATACCTTTAGGTGGATTAGGAAAACGATTTTCTGATTTTGGATATAAATTACCAAAACCATTAATTAAACTGTTTTTTAAGCCAATTATCTTTTGGTTACTTGATAATTTAAAAGTAACCAATAATGATAATGTGTATATCATATGCAACAAAATGCTTAAAAAATATCGTTTTGATTCGGAAATCAAAAAGAAATATCCAAATTATCATATTGTGTATTTAGATACAGATACACGGGGTGCAGCGGAAACTGTTTATCTTGGAACAAAGAATATTGATAATAATCTTCCAACAATATTGTTAGACGGAGATACATTTTACAGAATTGATTTGTTGTCAATTTATCGTATGAGTAAAAATAAAAATATGATCGTTTGTTTCAAGCAAAATGATGATCGTCCGATTTATTCTTATGTTGGTTTTAATGAAAGTAAAGTAGTAAACAAAATTGCAGAAAAAAACAGAATTACAGAATTTGCAAACACAGGTGCTTATGCGTTTAACAATTTAAGTATGCTTAAAAATTATTGCAAAAAAGTAATTGAAAGTGATTTAAAGTTCGGTGGTGAATTTTATATGAGCAGAGTTATTTCCGAAATGCTTACAGATAAAAAGCAATTTCAGGCACAAATAATAAATGAAACTGATTTTGATGTAGTAGGAACTCCGTTTCAGTATAAATTATTTCAAAACAAATTTATGCAAATGAAAGACATGGAGTATTTTAAGAAATACAGAATATGTTTTGATTTTGATAATACCTTGGTAACATATCCGGTGGAAACCGGTAATTATGAAACTGTAGAACCTATTACAGAAAATGTAGAGTTTGCAAGATTTTTAAAACGTCTTGGTTGTACGATCATAATTTATACTGCACGAAGAATGAAAACTCATAGTGGAAATGTTGGTAAAATTATTTCTGATGTCGGAAAAGTTACAATTGATACTTTAGATAAATTTGAAATTCCTTATGATGAATTGTATTTTGGTAAACCGTATGCTCATGCTTATATTGATGACTTGGTGATAAATGCTTTTGATGATTATCAACAAGATTTGGGTGTATCAAATTTTTCAATTGATGAACGTGATTTCAATTCACTTGAAGAAGATGTAGTTCCTATTGTAACAAAACGATCATCAAATGCAGTAAAACTTAAAGGAGAAATAATGTGGTATTTGAATTTGCCAAGAAAGTTGTGCAAGTTCACACCGAGTTTAATTTCCTATGATGAAAAAACATACGGAATGTATAAATTGGAAAGAATTCAAGGCATTACCTTTCAGGAATTATTTTTATCAGAAGGTTTAACAGACGATGGTTTTGAAAAGTTATTGAATGCTCTTAAAAATATTCATGCATTTTCATCAAAAGAAGATGTAAACATATATCAAAATTATGCTTTAAAATTAAAAGAACGATTCAAATCTTATGATTATTCAAAATTTGAAAAATCATCGGAAATATACAATGAGTTGTTTAAAAAACTATCAGAGTATGAAAATAAAAAACAAGGCAAAATTGGCGTAGTTCATGGTGATCCTGTGTTTTCAAATATTTTGATAGATAAGTTCGGTAAAATAAAACTAATTGATCCACGTGGTGTTATGGGGGAAAAAACTACAATTTACGGTGATGTATTTTATGATTACGCAAAAGTATATCAGTCGTTGCTTGGTTACGATGAAGTGATGCAAGACAAATCTGTATCAAATGAATATCGTGAACATTTAATTGAAATTTTATTTGATTTTATAGAAAAAGAATATAATGTCATAGCAGTAAAGAATGTTAAAACAATTGCTAATAGTTTACTTTTTAGTTTGATTCCATTACATGATAATGACAAGTGTTCCGGTTATTTTAATTTAATCAAAAAAGATAAGTAATGGCAGAAACTAAATTATTAAGTTATGTAAATGGTGGCTATTTAGATTTCGCATTAAACTGGTTAAAGTATATTCGTGCATTAAATATGCAAAACATGGTTATCATGTATTGTTTAGATGACGAATCATTTGAAAGAATGTCCGAAGAAAAAGACATTGAATGTAAACGTTGGATTAGTCCGAGTTTCCACATAGAAACCACTTCAGAGTTTCATCAAAAAGGATGGGATGCACTAATGTGGAACAAAATGGAGGCTGCACATCAGTTGCTTACGCAAGGGTACAATGTTCTTTATGCTGATACCGACATCA
>JGI20157J14317_10001525_pt1 | contig 21173 bp, 31 predicted proteins | sample COG_07_FD_14317 | JGI IMG/M metagenome (IMG submission 14317)
TCACCAGGTGTTATCTAATACTCAAAATAAATTAATCCAATTAAGCAAATAGGGGGTAAATAATGAATTACGAATGGGATTTACCAGGGGTTTCTGAACTCGGATTGGAAATTTCTAATAATCGTGCTTTGCATGAAAAGTATAAGCTATCAAGGCAAATGGTAAAATATGAATGTTTAAACTGTTGGAAAGAGTTTGAGGTTCTCAACTCACATGTGCTAAAACTAATGGAAACAGATTTTTGTAGTCCTGATTGCAAAAAAGAATATAAAAATGGTTTTAGGGAGATACCGATTCTTGATGGCACTCCAAGAGATTTTATAAAAAATGATGGCTCAGAAATGTATGAGCCTGATTGCTATGCAATAAATCCTGAAATCTTAAAGCAAGCTGAAACTTATGAATCAAGAGGTAAATATGATTGGGATTGTTTCAGATTTTTTGTGCTTCTTAATAAAACAAGATCGGGTCAATTTAAAAATAAATGGGGTAGATAATGGCTTTTGACAAAATAATTGAATACAACAGCGAACTAACCGCAAGTACAGTTGCTAATTCTAGTATTGAAAAAGGAAAGTTTTTTAGAAAAATCTTAGAACAAAAAAAATTAAACCAAAAAAATAATTATCCTCCTTTTGGTAAAACATCTTTTGGAAATGAAATATTTATTGATGATTGCGGTAACTTTAAAACCAAAAAGAAAAAAAGATGGGGAAAGGGGTACAAATACACAAAATGTCTTTAGTAAAAATATCAGAAAAGGCTAGTGCGCAATACATATGCCACATGAAAGAGAAATACGGCCTAATAGGTGAAATTGAATACCCCACGCACGCCAAGAAAAAACCCAATCACACCCTCTTGCTCGCTCTCGATTACAGCGAACTGGAACATGAATACTTGGACGATAGCGGTAACTCGCTCAATAGAAAGAAAAGAATCAAATACAAAATATTAGCTACAACCTTTCCTAACGGGGATATAATAGCTTAACCAATCACGGGCGCACAAAAGGTGGCTTTACTCTCCTTCCCCTAAGTTAGCCATCGCGCCCACCTTCTTATTCTAGCAACGCGCCTAAACCAACTAACAGATAATGCTTGCGCCCCGCGCTCTGAGACTTCATTAACCTTTTTTTCTCATCCTCTAGCACACACCATAGAATCTCTTTATCCAACAGCTCGCTCATCGCTCGCCCCGCGCTAGTGCGATGCACTCCAATCATCTTAGAATAATAGCTCACCGCATCGTGAGAACTCCAGGTTTCCCATCGGTAGCGCTCGCACACGCTCCAAAGCAAGAGCTTGCTCACGGGCGATAGATCAGTGCGGCCCGCGTGTGCGCGGTAAAGATTCCACACGACTTTGCGCAACTTCGAATAGTCTTGGTATTTCTTATTAAACTCGATGGAAACAAGACCACTATTTTTTGAGTCTTCCACCGCGCCCGCGATGAGCCACCAAGCATTAGATTTCCCGCGCACGCGATCAATGTATTTGTTGCTAAATGTTTTATCTTCTCTCACTCTTTTTTCTCCCTACTTTCTAATGTTCTTTCTTAATTCTAATGTTCTTTCTTAAATAGAGAAAATGCCCATCGGGCATTTCTCTCTAATATACTATAGGTATATTACGGATATATGATGCGCTTTGCATCGTACTTGTTGCGTTATGCATCATAGATGTTGCGTTATGCATCATAGATGTTGCGTTATGCATCATGCAAACTAATATTAATCATGGCAAAAACAGGTCATTTGGTCATCATCATCGAACAAACTTTGCTCTTTTGGTTGCTTGCTAATATCCAATAATTCGATATAACTGGGTCGATCTTTCCTAAAGGTTGCACCCACTTCTTTCTCTTTGGCAATCCACCAGTCTGCTAATTCTGGTCGTTCTCTTAATATCTTGATGGTGGTATCCATGCCTTTTAAGAAACACAGATCACAATTACCTGCGGGTGCTTTGCCACCATAAGCATTTAACCCAAGATCAAAGTTTTGTTTCTTCCAAAACTCTATAACATCTTCAATGGTATGTTTTGCATCTGCCATAGGTGCAATGCTTGTCCATTTGTTGCCTGTTTGGTTTCTAATGTTTGCCACCCTTCTTGGCTCGTCATATCTAAGGCCTACAACATTGAACCATTCCTTGTAACCCACAAGCTGCATCATGCGTTTCATTACATTAATCTTTAGCTCAGAGGTACAAAACCGCATTGATGGATTTGGTAAGAACGGCTGCTTTTTAATTAACATATCAAATGGCTCACCATTTCTTGATGCTGTTTCATAGGTTACTTGCTTCGTTCTCCAGATAGGTCGTTCTTCGTGTATGGATAACTCTAACCAATTAATATGCACACCCCATTTATCAGAGACATCTTTAATAAAATCTAATGTTTCTGGCGCTTCTTTGCCTGTGTTAGCAAACACAACCCAAATATCTTCTGGTAATTTGCCATTGTAAGCCTGGAGAATCTTCCACAGCATAAAGCCTGAAGTCCTACCGCCACTAAAACTAATTAACGCTGGCTCTGGTATTTTGTACGGATTAATCACCTATCCATTCCAAAGGCTATTTGTTGGATAATATTGGCAATGGCTGACATCTTTTTCTGCTCATCCTTGGTTAATTTCTGCTTCTTTTCTTTCTCGACTAGGGGCTTACCTTTGTCGGCTAATGCATCAATCATTAATTGCTTTTCGTCATCACTTACGATTAGTTTTATCATCTTTCTTGTCCTCCTTTTTTGGTTTCTTCTTACCAAAGATACGATCAAAGTTATCTCGGTATTCTTGGGTATAGATTAAGTCTCTTGGTTTATCTCCTTTGCCGCTCATACTTCACCCTCTCGTCTTATCTCATCTTCTTTTGGTAAATACACATCCACATGAGAGCCACACTTAGGGCAAGATAGATTCGTAACCATACAAAAGGTTGAATCTTCTTCATCATCTAAATCGTGATCTGCACCCCATATCAATTTGCTATTACAATGCCAGCATTTCATTAGTTCACCTCCTCGTGTATTGGTAATTGTTCTTCGTCAAACCATCCGCATGGGTAATTAATCATATTAAAAATCTCCAAAATTAAAAGTTTCTTTATACGGCTCTAACACCGCGTTTCTTCTGAACAAAGTTTTGATGCTCACATCCACCTCGGATGAGTTGCTTTTAACCACCGCACCCTTCACCACGCGCAAGCGCTCGTACTCCACTTTGTTATCCAAACAAATCCTCTCCACTTCTTCCTCGTTGCCTAACCATAAGGCTATCGCTAACCTGTGGCCATCCACTAAAGAAGATGCACCTCGAATCTTCGAACGCACACTCATAGGATCGTCATCAGACTGGAGAGCTGTCTTAGACATATGATGTATGCTCAAACAGGTGGTATTAAACCTGCTGGAGATCGAGGCGCAAAGTTGACAATAAAGTTGCGCGGCTTCATTAGATGAACTAATAGGCGCGGCACTCATTGCTTGTATGGGGTCAATCACCACTAACTCTAAGTTTGGTATTTGCTCTAACTCGGCAAGCATCTCTTGCGCTTTAGGGGTAATACTCAAACCATTCTTATCGTCTTTAATAAGAATCAATGGCTCTGGTGAATCTGGAATGGTGTAGGTGTAGACATCATAGGGTGCGGTAAATCTTTTGTCGTCTGGGTCTAAGGCTTTAATCCGTCTATGGATTTCGTTTAGATCATCCTCCGCGCTTATCACCACAACATTACCACCGCGATTGATAGGATGGTCAAACCACATACCACCGCCTTGGCTAATCTTTACCGCCAGGTCAAGCGCCATCATGGATTTACCCACACCACCCACTGAAGCCAAGATAGCTGGCTTAGATTTCTCTAACAGGTTATCCACAAGCCAAACTTTAGGTGGTGGGTCTTTAACCATGTTTCTAATTGGGTTTTTGGTAAGACCTAACCCCATATTTAAGATTTCAAACTTAACTCTATCTAATCCATGCGCACGCGCTAGATCGTTATAATCTCCTCTCGCGCTCGGTATTCGCACGAAACAGTTAGGAATGGCAGATGCTACCTCCTTTGCTTTCCGCTCGCCCACGCCGTTCTCATCGTTGTCTAGCGCTATATATAAACGCGCCTGACAAACCTTCCTAATTCTGCTTACAGCTTCCAAAGTAAAGTTCGCCGAAAATACGCAAACTGTCGGTATCTTCGTAGATTCAAAAACTGTCGCGGCGGTTGAGTAACCCTCTACCACAATTAAAGATTCTTGTGTGGCTAATGTCGTGAAATCACAACCAATTAAAAAAATATTTCCTTTGATTTCGCTTGCAGAGACAAATCTTTTCTGCCCCTTCTTATCAATGTACTGTAAACTACGCAACTCGCCACTGGTGGGTGAGTAAACAGGAACAATCAAACTCTCGTTGAGTTGTTTCAAACCATAACTTTTTACATTTTTGCTTTTTAGATATTCATGCGATATGACTGGCTGACATTTCTTATACCTTTCTTGAACCTCTTTAGCCACTTCGTTATGCCGAATGTGCTTCGCTTCTTCGGCCCGCTTAACTGCCTCTTCCATTCGCTTTTGTAATGCTTGGCGATCAACGGGTGTTAGCTCATTGGTGTTAATGCTAGACCACTTATGTTGCTCACCAGTTCGCCAGTTGCCATAGGTTGCAAAGTAATTGCCATCTAGCTCATTGCATACATACCAACCAGAACGCTCACCACCCTTGTCTGGGCGCATCCCAGGAGCAGCTCTAACTGCTACTCTGGTAACGACTCCTGTGGTGTCAATGTGATTGATAAACAAACCTTGGTTGTTCATCTCTCTGATTAAATCATCGGTGCTTTTGCCTGTACTTGCGAAGGCAAAGTTTTCATCTATAACTAAACCCTTCTCTCCATAATACTTAGTTAAATCCATCTCTTAATGTTCTCTCCAGTTTTCCAGTCTCCGCTTGTTCGTTAGACCAGTTTAAATACTCTCTGATTGCTTTTCCAAAAAGCATCTCTCGTTTTTCTCTATCCCATTGATGCATCAGCTTATCGCCTTCTGCATCAAGAATACTTAGATAGATTTCTTTTGTTTGTTTGATTGCGTAATCTAGGCCTTCATCACTCATCTGAGCTACGTTCTTTAAACGCTCACCCGCTTTGATTTTCTTTAAGTGATTCATGCTACACGCCCCAAACCATGCTTCATCCTTCCCATATATAAACCCTTTCGCTGGCGCTCTACAATAAGCGCACAGCGATGGTTTAGTTTCTAACGGATTAAAAAGGGATCTTGTCGCCAAGATCTTCTTCTACTTTAGTTTCCACGGGTGCTGGCGCACTTGCTTCAACCTTCTTTCCTTCAGCTGGTTGCCAATGGCTACCAAACTTAGAATCGATTTCGGGATAGCCGTTATCGTTTAGCTTTAACATACAGCTCACAGTCTTGCCGTTAAGCTCGTCTGTATTCTTTAAAGAGCCAGTGATTCCAGCAGCTTTTGCTAGACACGCCATCTCTTTAATACCAAAGCCAACATACTTAGGATTGTCATGCGCTACAGTAACAGTAAAGCCTGTTTGTAATCCTGTACCCGCAACCCTAAAGTTTAGTTGCATACCCATCCAACCATTCTGACCTGATCTAAGTTCGTCATTGGTATTGACATACTCAAGATCATATCTGCCTGGTTTGATATCCGTTTGTTGTTCAACAACTTCTACATCACCAAAAAAATTACTTATATCCATTTCTTCTCCTTTTATATATTAAGTAAATTAACCTGGATCGTAAGAATTGTAGTCGCTCAAATGCTCGACCAAATCCTCACAGTCCTTTTCTATTGCAATCAACCAGTGCAGTCCGTCTGCAGGTAAAGAATTATCTTCTGGGTTTGTTTTATCGATAAATGTATTTAGCACCTCTCGCATCTCACCCAAGAACATCTTGACCTCTTCAACATCACCTAACTGGCTCATTTCAACATCTCCTCTCGAATCGCCGCCCAATCGAAAGGCATTTCCTTCGGCAACCCATATCGGTTCTTAGCCATAAAGCCAGGGGATTGCTCTGAGAAAATTGTTCTGTCTCCAGCAACTGTTTTGGTAGTCATACCCATTTTGCCTTTGACTTGTACAGTACCAACTTTGTAGTTAGCAAAGAAAACTGCATCACTATGCTCGACAATTAAATCAGCCGCTTTTCTGTGCAACTTAATCTCATGCCTGTCATGTGGTTCATTAGATGGGTCTTCATATCTTTTGATTTGATTGTGTGCAATCTGAATCACAGTCATAGATTTCTCATCTCTGAGTCTGTTAAGAACATTAAGGTAGTCTCTCCACTCTTCTAAAGCAGATGTATAACCTTTGCCATAAGCAGGTGAGCTGATATCAGCCCAACCATTCTTTTGGCATACATGATCCCAAAGTAAAGTTTCTAGCCAATCAAGTGAATCAATGGCTACCACTTTAAACTCATGGTCTTCTGTTAATAAAGAGTTAAGGTTGCCCATAAACTCATCATAGCTTTTGGCTACTGGNAANTGNTCNCACTCAATCTTTCCGATACCATCTTCAGATTGAACAATAACGCACTTGTCCATGCTTGAGGCAAAGGATGTTTTACCAATCCCACCTGGGCCATATATTACCAGGCGTGGTGGCTTGATCTTACCTTTCTTTTGTATTGCGGCTAGACTCATTCAACCACCTCAACTTTAGGTTCATCACCTTCAACAGCGTCTTTTAATTCGCCGCTGTATTTAGCTGCTGCTAGTTGTTTGATTTCTATCTCAAACTGCAACCTAGCTAGGTCTTGTTGCAATCTGTTTATTTCTTGGTTGCATAGAACAGTCTTGTTGTATAGCAATCTGGTTTCATCAGATAGCTCCTCAACTTTGTGTTCTTTGCCATTATCGTCAAAGCTAAAAGTTAGCTCTTCATTTTTTACTTCGGTCATTTTTTCTCTCCTAAAGTATTTTTATATGCATCACAATTAGCCTTCGCATCACAAAACTTACAAGTTTCTTTGCTTGGGTTATATTGTGGGTTTTCTTCAAAACAAGCCTCGGCTGCTGGTTTCAAAACTTCAAATCCCCAGTTGACTAGATTAGTAGCCGTAGTGGAGCTTGATCGGATAATGCCATCTTTGTGCCAACCCCTTGGTTGAACGATGGTCATCATAACTTCTATGTCCTCGTCTTTATAACGAGAGCTGTATCTTGATAATGCACCTAGTGCATAAATTTTTAACTGTCCGTTGTCGTGTGCATCGACTGCCCACTTACCAGACTTGAGATCAACAATCTCTAAAACTTTCTCACCTATAATAATGGCATCTGCTGTACCCCAGACATCTGTAGATATCTCATCCATGAACACGCGCTCTTCAATTAATAGCGTTCCGCCCAGCGCCTCCGCACGCGCCCTGATATATTCCACATACACATTCGCGCAATCGATCATCTCTTGGTCGACCTCTATCTCGAAGTCCTCGACCATCTGCACTTTACCAAGCCAGTACTCTTCTAGGCTCATGTTGTTGAGTCTGCCTTTTAATAGCATCTCACACATCTCATGGACTAAAGTACCAGTAGCCGCAGGTATACCCACAGTGTATTCACCACCGAACTCCTTAATCATTCTAGGTGATGCGGGGCATTCCTTCCATCGAGAGAAGGATGAGGGGCTAAGAGTCGCGTGAGCCATTGGAAACGTATGAGCTGTTTTCTAATGTTTTGATTTCTGCTATATCGTATAGAACCTTACCACCAATCTTGTAGTAGTTAGGCCCTTCATCTTTACCACGCCAGTTCTCTAGCGTTCTTGGGCTTTTACCCCACCTCTTAGCTAGTTCTTGCGTGTCGATAAATACTTTATCCGCGTTAGAATTTGTCTCTGTCATTTCCTTATTTCTCCCTTTTTGTATCTGAATGTTGTTAAATTTACACTAAAGATGTAAGCTATGCAAATATATTTATAAAAAAAGGAGAAGTAAATATGAGTATAGATAATGCAACCCCAGAAGAATGGGATCAGGAGATAGATAGATTGGCTATAAATAACCAAATCGGCGGCGATCATTACAAGGGTAATGCCATCCAGCCAATTGAATATATTTATTCCAATAAGTTAACTTGGTCTATGGGTAACGTCATTAAACTTGTAACCAGAGACAAGGTGAACAAGGTTGAGGACTTACTTAAAGCCAAGCACTATATCGACCTGGAACTACAAATTGTTCATGGAGTTGACGGAGAGGGTAACAAATTGGGCCGCTATACCAAGGAGGTAAAGGTCTAGGAGTAATAATGAACTTACTTGATTTTGATGACCCAGTCGCAAATGAAAGAAGCAACAACAGTGCTGTTTATATTAATAAATACATTGCTCGTTCTTTAATTAATTTTGCGAAGTCAAACAAGAAAGATCCTCAAGCTCTGGCAGAGTATTTCCTTTCATTAGGAATTAACTCTGTCAGACATGACAAGGATCAGAAAGTTGTGTTTGACATAGAAAGTCTTTAACTAAGACCTTCTAAAATTTCCAAGACATTCTTGACGGCATCGTTGTGCTTCATATGCTCGTCTACGATAGTTAGTTGAGATTGATTTAAAGGCAGGGAGAACACCACGTTGCGGTGCTTCACAGATACAAAGGCAAACAAATCTATCTCGTTGTTCTTGTATTTCCTGTGCTTGACCCCTTGGCCTTTGCGCATATCAAACCGCCAATTACCACGACATTCTTCTATCTCAGATTGTGTCTTCACCTGGCATCGGTAAAGTTTAAGGTTGTGTTCAAAGACGATATCAGCAGATGCGTTGTGTGGTACGACTGCTACTGTGTCGCACACTTGAGATAGGATTGCAGCTGTGAGGTATTCACCAAAACGACCAACGCGTTCTGTTGCTAGGGGCATAACTATTTATAAAAGCTCTTTAGGTATTTCACTTGCTTGTACATATTCTGTTCTTTGTTCTAATCTACCTTTAATCATTTCAGAATAGTCTTTTGCTATTTTTTTTCTTTGCTCTGGAGTTAAATTTTTATCTTTTAAAGCCTGTGTTCTTCTTGCTTTAATTTGCTGTATCTCATAATCCATAGATTTTATATTTTGTAATCTACTTTTTTGTGGATCTATGGAATAAATGTTTACACCAAATAACCTCATTAAGGCTTGAGTTTTTGTAATTTTTGGATCTCCAAATTTGTTTACATCTTTTTTTATTGCTTCTAATAATTTTCCTCTAAATCCAATATCAGTTGTCCATGTTGGAGCTGCCATTCTATAAAGATAATTTAATTTATCTTGTATTTGTTTTGATGGCAGATCTGCATCGTTAGATATTTCCCTTTGAGTGAATGGATCTATGTTTGTTGTCCATGCAGTAATTGCTTGGGGTATTGGGCCGCCTAATGCTCCAGTCTGTCTAAGAGATTCGCTAATTTCTCCGTCTGCTGCATCTGTAATTATTCCTGTAAACATACTCCAAGGAAGGAAATAGCTAAAATCAAATACTTGCCATTTATCATTCTCATCTTTGTATGGAAGTATAAAGGCAGATGATTTATCTCTGATAAATTTTGGCATTGTTTGTTTTAAATTATCGACATCTTCAATAGTTACATCTTTTATGGATGCAATATAAGCTGCTGCTGCAGTCGGTATTGCCAAATATTTTACCCATTTTTCTGGATATCGAATTGCAGACTCTAATAGATTTGGTAAGACCTTGTAATAATAAGTAATGAATGGAATGCCTAGTGCATGTCTTCTCATATCTTTTACTGATGCTGGCACTAAAGAATAATCAAATAATGTTTTTTGTGCTTCGAGAGCAGCATTTGCTTCGTCAACCCCCCTTTCCATTTCATCAATAATTTTTGACACTTTGCCGATTATTTCTATTTTTTGATAAACGTCACCAGCATAATCTCCAACCATACTTGCAACATATTTGCCTTGCTCAAAAACATCTTTTTCTTTTTTTGCTTTTAATCTTCTATATAGTTTGTTTAGATCAACCATTTCTTGTTTTGAGAAGGTTGAATCTATGATTCCATATTTTTTTGCTACTTGAGTATATGGGCCATTTTTGCTCATATCTTTTGCAGCTTGAGTTATTCTCACTGGAACTTTTGCTGCTGGCACTCCAGATAGATCTACTAAAATTACATTAGAAAAAGCATTACGAAACTGCGAAGGTGGATTTAGCGCTACCTTAGAAAACTTAAACCATTTAGTAAGTTTTGAAATCCAACCAGGCTCTCCAAACATTTTTCTAAACCAATTGTCAGATACATTTCCAGCATATAAAAGATCATCATAAATTTCTTTTCTGACATATGCTCCTTTTAAAACCCCATATTGTTTACCACTTGGCATTTGTTTATAAAGAGAAAGATCTTCTTTTTTTATATTGGCATTTGCTTGCTCAATCAAATCATCAAACCCTTTGACAATTTGTTTATCTTTGTTGGGCCGAAGATTTCCTGTTATTTCATCGGCAACCCTATCTCTTTCTTGTTTCAGCCAAACTGGGCTTACTTTTTTGCCTTGAAACTCTACCAAGCCAGATTGTAATGTCCATTTAGGATTGTTAAATACTTTTTCAAACATTTGATATTGAACAATATCAGTCATTGGATCTTCTATTGCTCTTGCGCCTTGTTGTGATATGTCTGTAACCTCACCCAAAAATTCTATAGTCTCATCGCTCATATCTTTTCTTGCTTTGGTGTAACCCATGGCAGATTTTTTATCCAAGTATTTTAAATATACTCTAGGTAAATAAGATCCTTTGTTTGCTTCAACTGTTTCTTTTTCTAATATTCCAGATCTGACCAAGGAATCACCAATATAATCTATTCCTCTTCTGAGTTCTTTTGCCTTTTCTTGAAGTTCTTTGTTTTTAATAACATTTATATCTGCTTCTTTTATTAAATATTTTCTAGCGGCAAAATTGTCTTCAGGAGATAGCTCGGAAAAAGTATCAAATACTTTTTTGGTTAAATCTTTTACTCTTGTTAATTTTCCGCCAGTCAACCCCCTTAAAGTTAAGTATTCTTTTTGTTCTGGAAGAGTTTTTAATGGCGAGAATCTTACAAATGGTTTCTTTATTGAATCTATAATATTTGTTGCTTTTTGTTGATATGTTTCGCCAAGCAATCCAGGTCTGGGTTGATATGGTTGCAACTCTATATCTGGCAAGGGTTGTGTTATTTCTTCTAGCTCTTGTTTTAAAGCGGGCTTTGTTCTTGTACTTGGAGAAACCAAAGTTTCTTTTTCTTGGGTTATTTCTTTTTGTATAATTGGATCAACCTCTTGAGTTATCTCTTTGGTCGTTATTCTTGGATCTTCAATGCTTGGTTGTTCCCTGGTTATAACATCATCTAATTTATTTTTAGCCGCTCTATATCCAGAAATACCACCAACTGTTCCGCCCAATGCTCCACCCAGTGTTGCTCCTAATGCTGCTGATTTTAAAGATTGTATTGGGTCAAAGCTATCTTGTTGACCAGCCTGTATTCTAGCCGATTGTCTTAAAGCGTTATCTGCAACTGTATATATAGTACCCTCATAAACACCAGCTTTAGCTCCAGACTTGATACCAGCTTTTGTTGCTTCTTTTACACCAGCCTTTATACCCTGTTTAATTGCTTGTCCACCAACTGCTCCGCCTATCAAAATGGTTGGATCTGTTGCAACGCCTTTAATAAATCTTCCAGTACCAGCTAAACTAATCTTTTTTTCGTCATACATATCCATTAAATTAACAAAAGCATTTTTTTGTTCGTCACTTGCTTGTGTTAATTGGGCTGTTTCCCATCCCATTTTAGGAAGGTTATAATTAAACCAGCCCATATAATCTAAAGCATATTTAGCATAGTCATCATCAGATGTTAAACCTTTTGCTTCTGCGCCTTCGTTTAATTGATAGACTTGTTTAGCAGATTCAATCCATTGTGGATCTTTTGATAAAGTTTCTTCTGTGTATTTATATTCTTTTGGAGCTGCGCCTGTTATCTCTGCTAGATTTCTTTGCTCGTTTATTTCATCTTGTATTTCTTGGTCAGATTTACCAAAAGGAGTAATGCCAAAATCCAAAGCTCTGTCTGTTAAAGACACTTCTTGCTTTGGTTGCGATGAGTAATACTCAGAAAAGATTTTTTTTATTTCATCTTCTGTTGGAGCAGTATTACCTGTAAGTTTAAGTGACTTACCTTGTTCGTCTGTTATTTTATATGAAGGCATATTAGCCCCGTTAAATTTCTTCTACTTGAAAACCACCTACAGTCATAACTTTTTTATCATCTATTATGTCTTCTGTTTTAGGCATTGAGAATTGTTTAAAAATATTTTTTAAATTATCTAATTGATCTTGTATTTCTTGTGAAGTATAAAGCTCCAAAGTATTTGGGTTAACTGTTTTTGCTAAAGAGGCAGCGGTATCTCTTAGAGTTTGCTGCTCAGTTTTTCCATCTTTAATACCAGCGAAAACTGTTCTTGCTAAAGTTACATCTTCAGGAGAGCCCGTTTCTATAATTTTTTGCAAAGAAGCATAATTTTGTGCAGCAGCCGTGGGTCTTTCTGTTATAGGCTGTTGAGATTTAAATATTTCGCCAGCAATAGTATCAATTCTTTCAGATCCAACCGCTACCATTAAGTCTCTCATAGAACCTTCTGGAGTTTTTGCTAACAACTCCTTGAACCTTTTATCTCTTTCCTCTTTCTTCTTCTTGCCTTCTTGCATATTTTGCAATGCCAAGGTGTTTTGCACAAAGTTTTTATCGCCTTTTAATGCGCCACCCAATGCGTAAAGCATCATGGCTAACTTTTGGCTTTTAGCGTCTTTGGCTTCAGAGCCAACTGGTGGCATACCAATAGGTGATTGTAGAGGTTGCATTCCACCAGGCTGACCACCGCCTTGATTAAACGCTTGTAAAATTTTACCAAAATCCGCCATTATAAAACTCCGTAATTAACTTTGTAGTAGCCGTTCTCATCTTCTATGACTGCTTCAGGCATATACTTTTTCACTTCTTGCGCAAGAACACCGATGGTTGGAGTGTTGACTCCAAGCTCTTTGGCTTTATCGTTCCAATCCCAAGTGTATAAGTTGTGTCCATTTTCAGATTTACCAATTGGTTTAATGTTTTCTTTTAATCTTTCATCTGATAGAAAGTACATACCAGCTAACTGTGCAGCAGTACCTAAGATATCGCCAGTTCCAGTTTCTTTTTGCGTAGACTGACTAACTAAAGGCGTACCCATCCCAGCTTGTAATAAACCAAGTTGTTGAGGCCCATAAGCCAAAGCTCTTTGGAATTCTTGATAAGGCACTTGTAGACCTTGTTGTTGTAGTTGTTGTTGTTGTTGACCAATCTGACCAAGCTGTCCAAGTCTTGCCATTTGCTCCGCGCCCACGCCCCCAAGCAATCCTGCTTGTTGTTGTCTTGCGCGTAGCTCAAACTCTGGGGCAAACTGCGCCATTTGTTGTTGTCTGGCGATGTCTGACTCGGCAGCTCTTTGTGCTTGCTCAAAACCAGCTTGCCTTAAACCAGCAGCAGTTCTAGCTTGCTGTTCAATGTAAGGTCTTTGTGATTCAGATTCTAGTAAAGTGGCACGAGATCCACCGAACGCACCTGCGCCTATTGCGCTTGATTGTGCTTGCCCTCTTGCTAAATCAGCTTGTCTTTGTATGTCAGCCATAGACTGATCGATAACTTGCTGAGTATAAGGTGATTGATATGCACCAATATCAGCTCCTAGTAATGAGCCAACTTGACCGATTTGCGGAGCTTCTTGTTGTGCTAATCCTTGTAGACCTGTGAGTGGGTCATACTGCATACCAGTTTCAAATAAACCACGAGTGGCTTGAAACTGTTGTAATTGATCTGGGTTAAATCCAGCAACTCTAGGGCCTGTATATGGAACGAATGGTTGTTGTGATGCAACCTTAGCAGCTTGGAAAAGTTCTTCCTGCTGCCTTTGTTGATATTCTGGAATTGTTGCTGTTGATGTTGTTGCGCCTTTACTCATAATTCTTTACTTATTAAATGTTCTGATTTAAAGCCTAAGTGGCTTATTTTTTTTAACCATCCTTTTCTGCCACCGCCATATAATCTTTTACATCCAGCAGCTTTAGCAAATGCTTCTAAAGATGGCAACATATTCTCTAACTCCTTGTAATCACCACCACAAAACAGCAAGTTCATCGCTGTGTTCTGGGGGAATACCACGAATTCAGTTATCATAGCCGCCTTCTTGGCTGGCCATAAATGGAATATTCCATGTCTTATTTTATCTTCTATATCGTCTATTGTATAGGAATCTTGATGTTTGATAGCTTTTGCTATATATGATTTACACCTATCCCATTGAATTTCCCAGTCTTCTGGTTCTTTCTTAATAGGTGTGACTTTATTAATCGCCTTTTCCATACTCAACAATACTCGCATAAACAGTTAAATTACCAGCACGATTAGCTTGTACCTTTAAGATATCGCCTTGATGGATAATAATACTTTTACTTAATAGCTCTTCGGTGCTGTAAGCTCCAATCGTAAACTCTTTAAACAGGTTATACACTGTCGCTTCATGCGTAACAGTCACAGTAATGTCTGTTGCATTATTGTCATGGTCACATACCAAGATAGACTGAACAATAGAAAAATCATAGTCACCACCGCTAGGTGATGTGTAGAGTGTAATTAAATCTGTGGTTGTAAGTATCTCGTGAGCTGTTTCTGCCCTTTGGATGTATTGTCTTTGTGAGGATAAATCCATTATCTTTTACCCCTTTGTTTAATATCCAGGCGAATATTACCTACTTGGAAATCTTGTGTGGTGCTGCCTGTCACAGTCATTTGTACTTGTCTTGCTGTGAATCTGGCGTCAGTGAAGCCATCACTTTCAAAAGTAAATGATCCAAAGTCCGTTGTAGGGCCTAGTGGAGTGAATTTACCTTTGAAACTAAGGGTGACACCTGGAAGGCTGTTAGCTTCCTCGTCTGGTAGTATTTGATTGCATTGGACATAGTTGTCGCCATTACCAATTTGAATAGGCCCAGAGGTCGCAAATGGAACGGCAGAGCCTAAATTCGGTGAGTTACCTAGCACAGTTGATTCGTGCTGATAAATAAACCCAGCGTTGTCTGCTGAAGTTGGGAAATCAAAGACACCTTGGTCAACCCAGCATCCTCTATCAAGCTCACCAATAGACCAAACATTTTCACCATAATTCCAAATCACATATTTATTTGGCGCGTATTGACCTTCACCGCTTGGGAAGCCAAACCATATTTCATTAAAGTTAGAGTTATGCCCACCCCAAGAAGCTGCTCTGCCTGGAACATTAAGTTGATCGTAAATATAATCATGCACATCGCATGGTATTTCTCTCACTGTACCATCATAAACAAAGATGGAGTTTTCACCCATCCATGATAAGAAGTTACCAGTTGGAACAATAGTTCTCACGCTAACCGCTTTGCAGTTAGTACCAGCATCTGCAATACCATAAACAAAGGGTGAACCTGCATAGAACATTCTACTGATACCAGTATCGCTAAAGATAATAATGTCGTTGCCATGTGAGGCTGCGGCTATAGCCCGACCACCTGTAGGGATTTGTAAATCACCTGCGGTGTTGGTGGCTTTAGATGTCCAGTTGGTGTTGTCTTCTCTGTTAGACCATGAGACTTTTCTTGGATCTCCGCCTGAACCAATCGCTACTAAATGCCTTTCGTTGGTCACAATAATGGCTTGGCATCCTGTGGGTGCGTTGGGTACAACCACCGCAATAGTATCTGGTGCTCCAGCTGAATTTGGTTTCCATTGATAAATCTTGCCATCACCAGAGAAACAGAAGTTGAGGTGTTCACCCCAATTGTCAAAGGAGAAATGACCGCCATTTAAAGGTAAGCCTGATTCTGAACGAGCATCACCATAGTTTTCTACATTGTAGTTGTATGCACCAAAACCGAGTGGGTCATTAGAGGCATCATTCACAAAGCCTATAGGGGTTATATCAGTCCAGATAAATTTGTATAAAACGTAAACTTTTTCTCTTGTACCAACCGCAAGAATGGGTTGACCGAGATTATCGTTGTAGGCGTACATCCCAATGGGTGCGCCATCTAGTGCTGTTTGTTTGAGTTTTGTCCAGCCACCTATCGGTTTAAGGTAGCCATTTTCAAAGCGAACTAAATTCCCATCAACCCAACGGCCTTTGTTGCCGTAGTCAGTGCCATTTTTAACTATGCCAGCGGGGGGTGTGATTGGGAATAGTGCCATTCACTTAACTGTTGTTTGAAATATAACTATTTCCAGTAGCAATCGCATCTGTATAGCTAGACTTATCTGAGGAGTCTCCTGCTACGTCTGGGTCTGTGTAAGCCAAGATAATCTCAAGGTGGTCAACGTTACGCTGTACCATCTCGTTGATTTCTTCTTGGGTCATACCACCTACTTCGTGTGTGCCACCATTGATGTCGTTGATAAGCGTGACGCTATCGGTTGCTGCGGTTAAGACTTGTTCTACTGTTTGCATTTTTATACTCCTATTTGTGATTTAAGTGTTTCAACTTCTGCTGAAAGTTCTTGTATAGCTTTTACAAGCATAGGTATTAAAGCACCATCTGCTACATTTTGAACACCATCAGGGGATTCTCTCCATATAGAATGTCCTTCTTTTATTTCTGGGTGTGCATCTATTGTTGCTTTTATTTCTTGTGCTATAAAACCGTGGTTGGTTTGTTTAACTTGACCTTGTACTGGCTCATCTGAATCAGCATCATAATAGTTTACAAACTCAGTAGATATATCTTTTTTAGATTTCCAATTATAAGTAATAGGTCTTAAATCATTAATGAAAGAAAGTCCTGCTGTTGAGTCTACAATGTTTTCTTTAAGCCTTTCATCAGAATGAGCAGACCAAGCAGTTGTACTTCCGTTAAATGGAATACTTACACCAGTTCCGCTAAGACCTAATGTGCCTGTTGATGCTCCTTGTCCTAAAGCAAAACGACCTATAACAAGTTCTCCTGTTACTGTAGCCGATGAAGTTCTTGCATAAGCTCCTACAACAGTATTATCAGAGCCTGTTGTTACAGCATTTTGATAATGACCTGCGTGAAAGCCTAAGAAAGTATTGGTACCGCCTGATGTTACATTGCCACCTGCTTCATAACCTATAAAGGTATTTTCAGTACCTACATTTGCAGTTCCTGCGTTATAACCTAGAGCAGTATTAGCACTAGTAGTAGCGGTAGTTGACAAAGCATTATAACCTACTGCTGTGTTATAAGTCCCTGTGGTGTTTGTCAATAGAGACTGGAAACCAACTGCTGTGTTGTTAGATGCGGTGGTGTTATTTGCTAAAGAACTATGACCTACTGCTGTATTATTAGCACCTTCTGTATTATCATCCAATGAATTAACACCAAAAGCTGAATTACTTGCACCAGTAGTATTTGTATCTAATGCACTTTGACCAACAGCAGTGTTACCTGTTGCTGTGGTATTAGATGCTAAAGCACCTTTACCAACTCCTGTATTATCCGCACCTGTGGTGTTTGCTCCTAAAGCATCTTTACCAACTGCTGTGTTGTTTGCCGCAGTTGTAACATTTAAAGCACCTGAACCTATTGCAGTATTATTATCACCAGAGCTAGCAGACAACGCAGATTTACCTACCGCAACATTGTTAGCGGCAGTAGTAATCGCATCTCCTGCAAGACCACCAATAAAAGTGTTGTTTACGCCTGTGGTTACTGCTCCACCTGCATCATAGCCAACACCTACGTTGTACGCATTGGTTGCGGAGGTAAAGTTTTGAGCATCTAAAGCACCACTTCCTATTGCCACACTACGACTGCCTAAAGTATCTGCGCCTAAAGCACCTACTCCCACTGCAACATTCTGTGTGCCTGTGGTAATAGCATCACCTGCAACAGCACCAAAAAAAGAATTATATGAGCCAGTTGTTACATCATTACCTGCGTTATATCCAACCGCAGTATTATAATTACCACTTAAAGAACCACTCGATAAAGCAGAATCACCTAAAGCCACATTATTAGTACCTACAGGATAATTACCATCAAGTTTGATAGTTCCGCCATCTACGGAAACATTACCATTTACAGTTAAACCTGTTAGCGTACCAACGCTTGTAATATTGGTTTGTGCTGCTGTAGCTAATGTACCTGTAATAGATGTATTAGCAGTTAAAGTAGTAAAAGTACCTGCTGCTGGAGTTGTGCCACCAATCACAGAGCTGTCAATAACTGCTCCATCTAAATTAATTGCTACCGATGTACCAGTCGCACTAAAAACTGCGTCTAGGCTGTCTAAGTCTGTGTTGAGCTTAGTACCCCAGGTATCAGTGGATGCACCGACCTCTGGCTTGGTAAGATTAAGATTAGTAGTAAATGTATCTGCCATAAAAAAATTCCTTTAAGCTGCGTCTTGTTTGCCTAATGTTGTCCAGTCCGTTGATGGAACAGTTTGTTCTGTCCATTCGCTGCTTGATGCAGCTTGATTCGTCCATGTTTCAGCTGGAACTGTAATATCATTCCATTTTAAACCACCAACAGCAGAAAAACTACTGATTTGTGAGATGGTTGCTGAACCAAAGAATCTAATGCCGCCTAACGCAGTCATATCGCTTGTTTGCGCTAAAACTGCATCTGCTCCAATAATGAACCTTCCTGTCGCGGTAAAGGCTGATGTTTGAGCCGAAGTCGCTTGACCTAGTGCTATGCGAACACCGCTTGATGTAAAGTCTGATGTCTGAGCAATAGTTGCTACACCATCTAAAACAATAGTAGCAGTACCTGTTGCTCCAGATGTTTGTGCAATGGTAGCCGAGCCAAGATTAACAATGTGGCCTGTGGAAATAAAGTCTGATGTTTGTGCAATCGTGGCTTGTCCACGATCTATCTGTCTTCCTGTTGCAGTAAACCCAGAGGTTTGAGCTATAACCGCAGATCCTAATTTAACAACCTCGGCTGTTGCGTCAAAGCCAGAGGTTTGCGCTATTGTCGCTGCCCCTGGTTTAACCAGTAAAGCCGATGATGTAAATCCAGAAGTCTGCGCTGATATTGCAGACACATGAAATGTTAAGCCTGCTACTGCGTCAAAGTCTGATGTTTGTGCAATTGTTGCGGATGCAACTTGATACTGCGGAGTGCCGTAAGCGGCAACCCCGTAGTTATATGCTCCATAGCCTACTGAGGCCATGGTATTAAGCTAATGTGATGTCTAAGTCGCCAGCGTCAAATCTGAATACATCACCGCTTGAAACTGTTTTAGAAGCAGTTAAAGCAGCCCAAGCTAGTAGGTTTCCACTAGATGATGCGTCAAAAACTCCAACATGAGTCACAGTTCCCCATGAGCCAGTTGCAGTTATAAATTCTACTGCTGCTCCATTGGTTGCTTCTGTAGGTGAAGTTCCAGATACAGTCATAGCTGGCATACTTTTTCTAGCGTAAGATCCGCCAGAAACTTCAGTGCCGCCACCTGAATCAGATGGTGCTGCTGTATATAAACCAACATACAATGTTCCTGGTGCTGTGTAAGCAGTTCCACCAAATACATGGTCAAGTACCTTGTCTTCTAAATAATCACTAAATCCAGCCATTTCTTATACTCCTAGCTATTACCAAAGTAATAAATGTTTTTTCTTTGTTTGCCGTATGTTCTTCTTCTTTGCATTAAAGAACCTTTTGCAAACTCTGCTTTTTCTTGCTCTAGTCTCATTTCTTCCAGAGCTTTCTCGAACTGTGCTGTAAATAATGGCACTCGTTCATCTTCCATTAAATAGATTGAAGCGTGTTTGAGTGATCCGTAAAGGTAAGCATCTGGATATCCTGTGGATAAAAAGTTGCTAGTATTAGAATCGCTTAACGCGTCAATCTTTCCGTAGTAGGTTAATTGTACTGTATAACTTCCGTCTGGGGTAGGTGCAAATTCAATTGAATCGTCAACCAAAGCAAAGTAAATCGGTTGCCCTGTTACGTTGTCATTAGACTTTCTGTAGACATCCAAGGACTCAATAGATTGCTGGAATAGTGGTGAAAAATTACCACTGTCGATTTGAATGTTGATAGCTTCTAACCAATCAGTTGGCACTGCAAGATATTGAGAATCTAAGGTTGCGGTTGCACGTTTAATCATGCCCTTGACTCTTAGTCTTCGGTTAAATTCTGCTTCTGTGCTATCGATGAATGTGTCAATCACGTCTGTTAAATCTGAACGATTTAGATAACTTGCGATGTTAGATTTTAATTCTGCGTATGTCATAGTTTACCTTGCCATGTTCTAAAAACTTTATTTTCTGAATGATTCAACCATTTTCTCCATTGGGCCATGTCGTTAGCCCATCCTTCTCTGCAAGCCTTTTGATAAACAACCATAGGGACTTCCGCAACATGGCGAATGTCTTTGCCTGGCGTTACATTTTCTGCAAGAGCTTTGCAATGCTCTATGACAGGTTGAACGTCTTGAGTTGTGTGGAAGATATCTTTATTGTCTTCGGTAATAAACTCGTTGGTTATACCAGTCTTATGATCGATAACAGTTCTTTTAGTCATTGGCAAATTTTAACACAAAAAAAAGGGATGCCGAAACATCCCTTTAAGGTTATTAACCGAGAACTTAACTTACGTTAAGGTCAGCAACGATACCATGAGCGGCTTCGTTGGATACTTCTAATCCATACTCAACAACGATCATTTTAGTCATTGCATCGCCTATTGTAGCAATGTCAACTGTTTTGAAATCACGCAAGTAAGATACTTTTGCGTACTCTGGATCAACCAACAGTAAAGATTCTTCTCTTGATCTGTTTGATGGAACTATTTTTAGCTCACCAAAGTCAGAAGAGTAGATAGATACTGATGCTTCAACAGTGTTTGCATCGATCATTTGTCTTGCTTGAGTTCTACCTGTGAAACCAGAGATAACTTGTTTGTTATGTGGGCCACAAATTGCCAATGATGGTTCACCACCATTTCCAAAAGAAAGTTGTAGAACATCTTTCAACAAGTCTTCTGTTAGATCTCTAAGAGTTCCGTCAGTTGGAGCAGCTCCACCACCTGTAGAAGCACCACCAGCACCTCTTGAGTCGTTAGATGTGATCCATGATTCAAAACCACCTGTTACACGAGCAGT
>JGI20157J14317_10001532_pt1 | contig 21125 bp, 18 predicted proteins | sample COG_07_FD_14317 | JGI IMG/M metagenome (IMG submission 14317)
CTGCAGCCCATAAAATCGAGTGTGCTACAATCTGTTTTTTCTTAGAACAATTGTATTTATTTTTTTTCATATTCCTCTACAGCGTTAGTAAGCTCTTTACCTGTATTTGGGTATAGATATCCAGCAATTATCTGTCCAACTCCTATTAAAGCAACCAAAGCTCCAACTCCTTCTAAAATTTTGCCCATCACCAAAAAGCCAAGCATAAATAAACCTATACCAACAAAAAGAGTTATAACTCCACTTCTACGATAGTCTAGTGGCTCGTTTTTTCTAGTATCAAAAATTTTTATTAACTCTTCTACTTGAGAAGGATCATCTAAGTTTTTAGATATTTCTATTATTGTTTCATTCTTATTTTTTTGTTCATTGTAAGCAAAAACAAAAGCTCCGAGTGGAACAATAATAGCTACCATTATTCCAAAAACTGGGATAATTTCTCCTCTATCTATAATTCCATTTAAAAAGTCTGAGGCTAATATAATCTGTTCTATAATCATNTTTAATTTTTATTAATGTAACGCAAACGTAACACTTNTTTTTATGAGTAGCAAACGTTACATTAAAAACTTTANNCAAAAATCATTTATGATTGTGTATTTTTGATTTAATAGATGCTTTATGAACTTACTCTCAGTTGAAGATATTTCAAAATCGTATGGAGAAAAAGTACTCTTTAAGTCTATTTCGTTTGGAATAAATAAAGGACAGAAAATTGCATTGATAGCAAAAAATGGAACTGGTAAAACTTCTATTTTAGATATAATAGTTGGAAAAGATAAACCTGGTGATGGAAATGTCATATTTAGAAAAGGTATTCAAACAGCCTATCTTCCACAAGAGCCAAATTTAGATCCTAAATTAACCATTGAAGAAACTATACTTAAGGCAGATAACCCTACTTTAAAAATTATAGCTAACTATGATAAATCACTTGAAAATCCAAATGATCAAGAAGAATATCAAAAAGCTTTTGAGGCAATGGACCAATCTCAGGCATGGGATTACGAGAAACAATACAAGAAAATTTTATTTAAACTAAAGCTGAATGATTTAGATGCTAAAGTAGGAAGTTTATCGGGTGGCCAAATTAAAAGATTAGCACTTTGTAATGCATTACTAAAAGAGCCTGAGTTACTAATCTTAGATGAGCCTACTAACCACATTGATTTAGAAATGATTGAGTGGCTGGAAGATTATTTTTCAAAAGAGAAAATAACATTACTAATGGTTACTCATGATCGCTATTTCTTAGAAAGAGTATGTAATGAAATAATTGAACTAGATAATGGTATACTTTATACTTACAAAGGTAATTACTCATATTATCTTGAAAAAAGAGAAGCTCGTATTGCACAGGAGAACGTGGAGGCACATAAAAATAAGCTACATTTTAAAAAAGAATTAGAATGGATGCGAAGACAACCAAAAGCAAGAACTACAAAATCAAAATCTAGAATAGAAGATTTTAAAATAATAAAAGAGAAAGCAAACCAAAGAAGAAATGAACACCAAGTTCAACTTGAAATAAACATGGAGAGACTCGGTAGTAAGATGATTGAAATGCATAAAGTTCAAAAGTCCTTTGGTGAAAAAATTATACTAAGTCATTTTAATTACACATTTCAAAGAAATGAACGAATTGGTATCATTGGTAAAAATGGTTCAGGAAAATCTACATTCTTAAATCTTTTAACTTCAAATGATACAGTAGATGCCGGTAAAATAATTTGGGGAGAAACCCTAAAGTTTGGATACTACACTCAAAAAGGAATCAAAGTAAAAGAAGAACAAAAAGTTATAGATGTAATTAAAGAATATGGTGATTATATTCCATTGAAAAAAGGCAGAAAAATATCTGCACAACAATTATTAGAACGTTTCTTATTTGATCGAAAAAAACAATATGATTTTGTTAATAAGCTAAGTGGAGGTGAAAAAAAGCGATTATACCTTTGTACAGTTTTAATTAAAAATCCAAACTTTCTAATCTTAGATGAACCAACCAATGATCTAGATATAATTACTCTTAACATATTAGAGAGTTTTTTATTAGATTTTCCAGGTTGTCTAATAGTTGTATCACATGATAGATACTTTATGGATAAAATTGTAGATCATTTATTTGTATTCAAAGGGGATGGTGTTGTCAATGATTTTCCAGGAAATTATTCAGACTTCAGGGCTTATGAAGATTCACGAGTGAAAGAAAACAAAGAATCTTTAAGAAATAATAAAAAGGAAAATGAAATTCAAAAAGACAAGAAAGAAAAAGTTGGATTTAGCTATAAGGAGCAAAAAGAATTTAAGAAATTAGAACTAGATATAAAAAAAATTGAAATTCAAAAAAAAGAAATTCAAAACAATTTTATTAAGGATAATATTAGTGCAAAAGAAATTGAAGATCTTTCTATTGAACTTGGATTATTAGAAAACGAACTAGAGTCCAAAACACAAAGATGGTTTGAACTTTCTGAAATTTCAGAATAAATAATTTTAAAATAAAAAATAATGGGATTAACAAATAATGATATTTTTAAAAAACTACGGGTAGCTCATAAACTTCGCGACGATGAAATTGTTGAAATATGTAAGTTAGCTGAATTTGAAGTAACTAAGTCAGAGATAGGTGCAATCTTTAGAAATGAAAATCATAAGAACTTCATGAAATGTGGAGATCAATTATTACGTAATTTTTTAAACGGACTAATAATTCATCTAAGAGGTCCTAAAGAATAAATTACTTCTCTAATGAAGGAGTATATTTCTTGAATTAATATTTTTTTTAAATTCGCATTTCAAACAAAAAATTTAATTAACTATGAAAAATTTATTATTCACATTTATTTTATTTTTCAGTTTTTCCTTAAATGCTCAATATGCAGTGATGTCTGCAGTTGATCTCAATGAAGGTGCTGAGGAAGATTATTTAAAACTAGAAAAATTTTGGTCTAATATTCATCAAGAAGCTATTAATCAAGGTTTACAAACAGGTTGGTCTGTATGGAAGAGAACTCCTCAAGAAGGTGATGAAGAAGGAAATAACGAATATCTTATTTTCAACATATACGAATCTATGGAACAACTTGAAAAAGGATTCAATGGAGCTGAATTGGCTCAAAAAGTATACAAAGGAAAAATGTCTAGAAGATCTATTCAAAGGATGATGGATGGAACTGGTTCAGAAAGTAGAGAGAGACGAAACTATATACTTAAAGTAGTTGATGCTACTGTGCTTACTGGAGGAGATGTTAAGGCTGGTGATATAGCAACACTTAATCTTATGGCTAAAAAAACTGATGATTTTGAGAAATATGAATCAGAAATATGGAAGCCTATTGCAGAGAAAAATATTCTAAATGGAAGATTAAGACAGTGGGTCTTAGTTGAAGTTACAGATAGAACAGAGAATGCATATGAAGGATTTACTCATTTTGCATGGAACTTAAGCGGAAATCAAGATGTTGAATTTGAGGGCATGTCCGGTTTTAAATGGGATAAACTTTGGGAAGGGATTGAGTCATCTAGAGATATGCAAGATTCAGAAGAATATACTTTAATTTACATAGCTAACTAAAAAATACATCTATGAAAAAAATACTTTTACTATTAACACTAATTTTTACAATAACTACATCAGCTCAATACACTATTCTAAGTGCTGTTGATATCAAAGATGGTATGGAAGATCAATATCTTAAACTGGAAGAGTTTTTTGGACCAGTTCATGATTTAGCAATAAAAAAAGGAATTCAAGACCTACAAGCAGTTTTTAAAGTTGTTTCAACTAATGATGATGGCGATAACGTTGCTAATTATTTCATTGTAACTGGATTTTCAAGTAAAGAACAGCTAGATGCTTATAATAAAAGTTGGGAAGAAGGCAAATGGCTAGCTCTTTCTAAGGAAGCTTATAAAGGAAAAATGTCATCTAGAGCTGTAACTAGATACTTAAATTCTGTTGGATCAGAAAGTAATGAAAGAAGAAATTACCACTTAGTTGGAGTTGATGCTTCAATCTGGGCAGGGGGAGATCTTAAACCAGGTGATAAAATGAATATACTTGGAACTATTGCTAAGTCAGATGACTTTGAGCAATATGAATCAGAAGTATATAAGCCACTGATTGAAAAAGAAATTTTAAAAGGTAACCACAGATATTGGGCTCTTTCAAGAATATATGAAAGAACTGAAAATGCATACCAAGACATTACCCACATGTTTTTTAATGTAGGAGTAGAAGGCGCTGACATCACCAAAGGGTGGGAAAAAATGCAGGCTACTTTTAAGGGGCAAAAACTTCTTGAAGGTCTTGGAGCAGCTAGTGAACATCAAAATGGTGGACAGCTTGAGTTAATTTCTATTCACAACTAAATTCAAAATTTATTAGTAAAAAAACCCACCAATAAGGTGGGTTTTTTATTTTTGTACCATGTATAAAGAAGAAATAATTCAATTTTTAACAAACTATGGCCTAAGTGCAAGTGTTTCAGGCTTAATTACCTCTGGCGTTTTAATTATAGCTATTAGTTTAATTGTAATGGTAATAAATTTTATAACCAGAAATACTATTCTTTCATTTTTTAAAAGAATTGCAAAGTCAACTTCATCAAGCTTTGATGATTTATTAATAAAAAATAGATTACCTAGACTACTCTCTTTTATCCCTTCCTTATTTTTTCTTTATGTTATTATACCAACATATACAGACAACTTAATTATTGTAATAGAGGCTCTTACCATTCTTCTGTTTATAGTAACTGTAAAGTCTATTTTAAGTACAGTAAAAGATTATTTTAAACTAAGTTCATCATTAAGACATATACCTATAGATAGTTATATTCAAGTAGTTATGATTTTCTTATGGTTTATAGGTATAATTCTAATATTATCTGTGTTAACAGGAAGAGAAATTGGAACATTTTTAGCTTCTCTTGGTGCTTTATCAGCAATTATCATTTTAGTTTTTAGAGACACAATTCTAGGTTTTGTCTCCAGTATTCAAATTACAGTAAATGATACTGTTAGGATTGGAGATTGGATCACTATGAAAGGTTCTGATGCAGATGGAACAGTTATAGAGGTTAACCTTTCTACTGTTAAAGTTCAGAACTTTGACAATACAATTACTACAATACCAACATATAAATTAGTGTCTGATTCATTTGTTAACTGGAGAGGAATGGAAGATTCTAAAGGTAGAAGAATAAAAAGATCTCTTTTAATAAAACCTAGTTCCATTAGCTTCTTAAAAAATGATGAAATAGATGAACTTAAAAAAGTTAACTTAATTACTGAATATCTAAATATTAAAACATATGAAATTGACATCTATAATCAAGATAATAATGTAGATAAATCAATGCTACTAAATGGAAGAAATCTAACAAATCTAGGTGTATTTAGAGTCTATATAGAAGAGTATTTAAAAGCTCATCCAATGACAAATGATGACTTAACTATGATGTGTAGACAACTTGAACCTACATCTCAAGGTATTCCAATTCAAATTTATACTTTTTCAAAAGACAAAGAGTGGACAAAATATGAGGCTTTAACCTCTGATATTTTTGACCACCTTTTATCTTCTGTTAAATATTTCAAATTAGAATTGTTTGAACTTAATCAGTTCAGTTCTAATTAATCCCTGTACCAGATAAATGAGGAGGGTTTAATTCCATAATCTCTTTCTCTAAAGATTCTAACTCAGATTTAAATGCCTTAACATCATTCACTAAATCTTTGAATAGNCTTTCTGCTATCCCTAGATTTGATTTATTCANATCNGTAGGACCATATGANGTTGAAAGACCCTGCATAGCTATCTGAACTCTATTAGAAATTGTAGGTTTATCCCACTCACCAATTTCAGCTCTTGCTGGATTTCCTCCAATTTCTGAATCAAAAGCATTATACTTTGCTTTAAACTTTGAGATTTTACTCATTAATTCAGGTGAGAACTCACTTAGTTGCATTGTTGCTTTCTCTAAAAGTTGAATTTTATTATCCATCATGTTAAATTCATCTTGATATTTAGACATTTCAACATATAAACTTGAAACTCTTTTTCTAAATGAATTATAATCATCATATGAAGCTCCTTTCAAGGTACTTTTTCTTAGTGGTTTAACATTAAAATTAATAGGACCATCTAATTTTTCAATAGAACCATTATTCTCAAGATATAAATCTGCAACATATTCACCAGGAGTTACATAAGGTCCAGATGGATTAAACCATGAATTGGCCTGAACTCTTCCAGCTCTTACTGGATAATAACTAGTATGTCTTAAATTCCAAGCTATTCTTCCTGAACCATCTGAAGCATTCTTCTTTACATTTCTTATATGATTACCATCTGAATCTTTTATAGTAAGTATAATACTAGCAGGCTTTTCATTCATCTCATTCGTTAGCGCCTCATATCCTGGAAATGGAATGTCTTTTTTATCAGAATTTAGTTTTCTTTCTGATTGCATTCTTGTAGATTTTGAAGTCTTAGGCATACCCTTTAAATGATAAGTAAAGACTGCCCCGTATTCAGGATTTTTAGCAACATAAAATTGTCCACCAGTATTACCTAATGAATTTCTTGGCTTAAATAATTTAGCATCTCTAGGTTTGAATAATTTACCTTTTTGAGATAAGTTTTCTTGAGTCATATCCCTCAAGGCACTATAATCATCTAAAACAAAGAACCCTCTACCAAAAGAGGCCCCAACTAAATCATTTTCTCTTTCCTGAATTACAATATCTCTAAAAGAGATAGTTGGACTTCCAGGAAGTTTCTGCCAATTTTTTCCAGCATTTAATGATGTGTAAATACCAAATTCAGTAGCTAAGAAAAATAAATCTTTTTTGATATGGTCTTGAACAAATCTCCAAACTAGAGTCCTTTCAGGAATGTTATTTGAAATAGATTCCCATGACTCTCCAAGATCAGTACTTTTAAATAGATAAGGTGATAAATCTCCTTCTTTATGATTGTCTAAAGAAACATATACAGTATTTGAATCATATAAGTCTGCTTTAATATCATTTACAAATGACCTTTCAGGAATTCCTAATTCAGTTACAGGTATAGATTTCCATGAATCTCCACCATTACTTGTAACTTGAATAAAACCATCATCAGTTCCAGCCCAAATTATTCCTTCTTGAACAGGAGATTCTGAAAGAGAGGTAATTGTATTGTATTGAGACATAGCTTTAACATCCCAAGCATTATCCCAACTTTGAGTTCTACCCATTATCGGAAGCTCTATCCTATTCTCATTCCTAGTTAAGTCACCAGAGATTGGTGTCCAACTATCACCTCTGTTTTCTGACTCCCAAACTCTATATGAAGCTATATATATTTTAGCAGGATTATGAGGGCTAACAAGTATTGGTGTATCCCAATTATATCTTTCATGTGGATCTCCTTCAAGTGCTTGTGGCTGAACAAAAACTTGCTCACCAGTTTCAAGATCAACTCTATGAAATCTTCCCTCTTGAGTGGTTGCATAAATAATATTATTATAAACAGGATCTGTGGCAGATTGATGACCATCTGCGAATAATGTCTTGTACCAGTCTCTATTTGTTATCCCCGATCCTTCATCAGTAGCTGAAGGTCCTCCTGCGGATCCATTGTCCTGAGTTCCACCAAAAATATGATAAAAAGGCTCAGCATTATTTACAGCTACTTTATAAAATTGTGTAAGGGGTAGATTTAAAAAATAATGCCAATTTTGAGCTAAGTCAAAGCTTTCATAAATACCAGCATCAGTTCCAACCATTATATAGTTAGGATCACTTTGTTTAAATGCAATTGCATGATGATCACTATGTTTTTGTCTTCTTCCTTCTAGTGTTCTGAAATTTTTACCACCATCTTCAGATGTCAAAATTTGAACGTTCATTAGGTATAATCTATCAAATTTATGAGGACTAGTATATAACTCTTGGTAATAATGTGGTCCTGTTCCACCTGAGACTGTATTTGACATTTTTTTCCAAGACTCTCCCCTATCTTCAGATCTATAAATACCACCTTTAGTCCTGTCAGTTTCGATTGCCGCATAGACAACATCTGGATTTTGATAGGACATTGCAATACCGATTTTTCCAAGATTTGATTTTGGTATTCCATTAGTTAGCTTCTTCCATGTTTTACCACCATCATCAGACCTGTGAATACCAGATCCTGGTCCACCTCCCATATATGCAGCTACTGTTCTATGTCTATCCCATGTTGCTGCATAAATGATATTCGCATTTCTACTATCCATCATAATATCAGTAACTCCTGTCCATTCTGATCCACCTAGTGTTTTACTCCATGTCTTTCCTCCATCATTTGTCATATAAAATCCTCTTTCTCCACCGCTAGACCATAAAGGTCCTTGAGAAGCAACATAAACTACATTTGAATCATTAGGATGAACAATTATTTCAGAAATATGTTCTGATTTTTTTAATCCCATATTCTTCCATGTTCTTCCACCATCAGAACTTCTATACACACCATCACCGTAACCCACATGTCTTCCTCCAACATTTTCTCCTGAACCAACCCAGATAATACTTGGATTAGATGGATCAATAGTTATTGAACCTATTGAATAGGTAGGCTGACTATCAAAAATTGGTGTAAATGTTGTACCGGCATTCTCAGTCATCCAAACACCTCCTGAGCCAACAGCTACATACCACACACTTTCATCATTTGGATGAATTGCTATATCTGCAATTCTTCCTGATAAAAAAGCAGGACCTACATTTCTAAGTTTAAATGCATTTAATGAAACATTTTGAGTATTTGAATCATCTTTTTGATTTCTTTTTCTTTGAGAGTTAGCTTCAATTGGCATAAGCATAAAGAAGGCTAACATTAATATTATTAATCTTTTCATATAATTATTTTTAGATTTGACCCGTAAAGGATAAAATAGTTTACTTAAATATAGTAATATTTAGAAAATCTCTGCTATCATACACCTAGCACTTCCCCCGCCATTGAATTCTATAGTTTCAATATCTGAATGAACAATATCAGTGTATTTATTTATGATATTTAACTGAGAACTTGTCATAGATTTATATGCACTTGAGCTCATTACTAACACAGGATTAGAATTAGAATCAATTAATTGAATAGAATTGCCCAAAAAAGAACACATTTGATCTATTTTTATATCTATAATTTCAAGATTAGAATCATTTAAATTATCTATTACATATTTTCTTTGGTCTTGATCATTAATAGAATCTAAACAGATTAAAGAGAAATTATTGCAAATTGACATCATAACATTTGTATGATATATAGGTTTTGATTCATATGTTGAATTAAATACGACAGGAATATAATCCATTTCTGAACAAAACATATTTAGCAGATCAAGATTAGACCTATTAGATAAAGAGCAATAAGCAAATTTATTTTTTCTATCTAAAACGATACTTCCTGTTCCCTCCAAAAATTTATTATGTTTTTCATAATGAGAATAATCTTTTATTATTTCTATTTGAACACCTTGGTTAGACAACTTCTGTAAAGCTGAAGACTTTCTCTCAAGCCTTCTATTTGGAGCGAACATAGGATACAATACAGCTTTATTAGATTCATGAAAAGAGATCCAATTATTTGGAAATACAGCATCTGGTGTATCAAATTCACTATCATCTTCAATAGCATGAACTGAAATTCCTTTTTTTAGAATAGCTTTTTTAAGTCTTTCAAACTCTATTATGGCATTGTCTGAGATTGATACACTCTTAATTTTTTTTGATTGAAACGAATTATCAGATAAAGTCAGCTCATTATTCCTGAATTTATTGGGAGAAACCATTAAAATTCTTGATGTAAAATGTTCCATTATTCTCTCTTTAGTGGTAAGGTTGAACATCTAAACAAACCTGACATTTTAGAAACATTAGAGTAATCAACTTCTTCAACTAACACTCCCTTATTTTCTAACCAAGAATTTAATCTATTAAATTTTACATTAGAGATGATAACATCCGGAGAAACAACTAATACATTTGATGTTAATTGAAATGTTTCTTCTGGATTGGCAACAAAAACGTTACTCTCACCAAAGTAGTTGATTAGAAAATCAACATCTTTTTTACTCTTGAAGCCATCTGGACAAATTATAGCTTTATCATTTGCTATGGTTTGAAAACAACAATCTAAATGAAGTGTGTTTTTGTATATATCAGTATTTGACTTTTTTAAATCAATAGGAATAATTTCCTTATCAGTTATCATTTTTTTTAAATAGTCAATTGAAGAATTATTAGTTCTAGCTGTAATTAAATTAGAATAATCATCATCAGAATATGTGCCAATAAAAACTTTATCATTATGGACAATTACATCTCCTCCTTCTATATGCATAAATTCAGGTAACTTAATAACTCCAACATCTAGATTTTTTAATATATCATCAATTCCTTTTAATTCATCATTTCTATTGGGAACTATATTTGATAAAAAAAATAAATTTGAAATAACAAATCCAAGATCTCTTGCAAAAATTTGATTACAATTATTAATATTAGTAGGTCTTATAACCTCTACGTTATGCTTAATTAATTTATTATAAAAACTATCCACCTCTCTTAGTAGATCATCTTCGATTGGGTAAGAGTTGTTTTTTATGTGATATAATGATCTAGGGTCATATGCATCAGACTCAGTTGGAGGATCACCAAGATTATTAGCAATACCAAGTATTACTATTTTGAGTCTTGAGTACTCATTTTCTATGTTAATATTAATCATTAAAGAACTTTATTTTTCTTATTTGCAAAATAAGAAATTAAGCCTAAAAGAGTAACAAAAATAATTGAATAATAGATAAAGTCAGGTGAAACAACCTTATCACCTGAAGCATAAGAGTGGAGTCCTACTAGATAAAAGTTTACTCCAAAATATGTCATCATAATAGCAGCAAATGAAATAATGCTCAATAAATTAAAAAGCCATTTATTATTTAACTTAGGAACAATTCTTAAGTGAAGTACAGCTGTATATATAATTATAGAAATTAATGCCCACGTTTCTTTTGGATCCCAGCCCCAATATCTACCCCAACTTTCATTTGCCCACATACCTCCTAGGAAATTCCCTATAGTTAACATTACTAAGCCTATTGTAAGAGATAATTCATTTACAATAGTTAATTCCTCAAGTTTTTTTGAAAATACTTTTTTATTCTTTCTATTAGCCATTATTGTCAATAATAACACAACTACACCTAATATCATTCCAATAGCAAATGGACCATAGCTTCCAACAATCACAGCTACATGTATCATTAACCAATAACTATCAAGAACAGGTTGAAGATTAGCAATAGAGGGGTCTAACCAATTCAATGATGCTATAAATAACATAATTGAAGATATAAATGTGGCTGAAGCTAGAGTAAAATATGATTTTCTTCCAAAGATTATTCCAAAAGCTACAGTTGCCCATGCAACAAAAAGTATTGATTCATAGGCATCACTCCATGGAGCATGACCTGCAATATACCATCTTGCAATAAGACCAAAAGTGTTTAATGCAAAAAGCACAAATATTATATATTTAATAAATTTTATTAGAGTGTTGTAAAATCTATTATCATTTAAGATTTGTAAAATAAGAATTAACAAAAGAGAAAGACCAGAAATTAAGTACCATCTATATAGTTTGTTAAAAATATCAACTCTATTGTAGACTATTTCAGATGAAATCTTGTAATCAGTAGGCATCACGTCTTTCCCATATCTATTTTGAAATCCTTTAATACTTTCAAGTAATTCCTCAGATTGAGTATAATCTCCACTAATTTTTGATCCTCTTAGAGTCTGAAAATAAAGTTGTAATACATTATTAACATATAAAGAATCAGCTCCATTAAAATTAACATCTTTTACCTCNGGCAGAGAGACCCATTTATTATTGTCATCATTAGGAATAGGAAAAATTCTCATAATTTTACCTTCTAATGCAGAATACAATAGGTTAACTCTTCTATCTAGCTCTATAACATCCTTTTCAATTTGTGTAGGGATAGTTGCTAAATAAGCTTTTTCTAGATTTGTCGCTAATTTATAATTTCCTAGTGAGTCAAAGAATGATACTAAAGGAGCTCTTTTTAAATTATTATCTAATCCTAAAATATTTTTTATTGTATCACCTTTTTGGCCTGATTTTATATATACAATTGGTGCATTAAACCAAACTCCTGGATTATCCATTATAGATAACAAAACTTGATCTGAGTTAAGTCCGTTATAAGTATTAGATCTACTCACCTTTCGTAACAATTCTGATGCAAAGGTGTTTGCAGGCTTCATTCTACCTCCACTATCTTGAATAACCACTTCACCAAACTTACTAGAATGTTCTTTTGTGAAACTATTGGATTCAATAATTGAATCAATATATGTAGATTTATCTAATGTGTCTGACGATTGAGCAAATAAACTAGATGATAAAAAAAGAAAAATTAAAACAGAGGTTTTTTTGTTTAGCTGTTTAGCTAAAAATTTAAATCTAGTATTTCCTTGAAAAAAAATACCCATCATACTTAGATAGAGTAAAAAATATCCAGCATAAGTTATAAATGTTCCCCAGAAATCATCATTAACTGATAATACAGTTCCTTTTTCATCAGGATCAAAAGAAGCTTGAAAAAATCTATATCCTTTGTGGTTTAGAATATTATTCATGAATATATCGTATTCAAATGTTTCATCATCTTCTACTAACACCTTACTCTTAAATGATGAATAACTACTTTCAGTTCCAGGATATTTATCAGCTATGAAATCATTTAATTTAATAGAAAATGGCAGTTCTACTTTACTTGAACCATAAGAAAGATAAAAATCAAGATCATCTAAAGTTATTTTTTTTGGATTATTTACAAACCCTCTTCCTCCAAGCAAAGGCACTCTTTCAGTGACTCCGTTATAATTTAAATTTACATATAGTACATCTTGACTAATACCGTCTTCATCTTCTGCGTCCAATATATCGAAGACACCTCTTAAAGCTGGTTCGGGAAAAACAAATTGAAATCCGGGTATTTGATACAAAGATCTTAACTCAAGTAACTCCGTTTTGTCTTTTTCCAATGGAGCACTTTGTTGAGTTGCCATGATTGTATATTGTGCATCAAATGGTGACTCAATAAAATACTCTCCTGACTTTGAAGATATGTTAATAGCTCCCTTTTGATAGTAATTAAATGAAAATAGAATATTTTGTATGCTAGAAACCTCTCCTTCTTTTATGTAATGTTCTCTCCTATTTCCATCTGCAGCTTCAACTAATTTAATATACCTTTCTCCATTTGGATCTAAGACTAGACCTTCAGTAATGTTTTCTCTAAAGGAATCATATTCTATAGAAAAAACTTTAGAATCAAAATCATCTTTTATTTTGAATTTATTATTTGTATGCTCAGACAAAAGAAGATTCTGAGGCTTTAATGTTTTTCTAAGTGGCTCTCCTTTAATTTCACCATCAATAAAAACATTTAAATATGTTTTCTCAGATAAATATGTATTTGATGATGTGTTTTCTCTAATTGGCATAACACCCTCATCACCAATATATCTTGTTACCAATGCTCCTAAAAGAATAAAAATAAATGATAAGTGAAGAATAAGAACAGATAATTTTTCTCGATTTAACAAATTATACCTTTTAATATTTCCCATAAAATTTACCATCAAAAGAAGCATGATTACTTCAAACCACCAAGCATTGTAAACCCAGATTCTAGCAGCATCAGTTGAATACCAGGTCTCAAGAAATGTTCCAATACCCATTGCTAAAGGGAATAATATTAAGAGAACAAGCATTAACTTGGTTGAAAATAAAAGTTGTAAAATTTTCGATCCCATTTGTAAGGCATCAAAGATAAATATGAATTTTTAATATTTAGCTTAATTCTAAACAATTACATGTTAAAGTTTAATTAAATTTGCATCTTAAAATTATTATGGAAAGCTATAAAACTAGATTAAAAGACATTACTACTTTTATTTTTGATGTTGATGGGGTAATGACAAATGGAAAAATCATATACAGACATGATGGAAAAATTGATAGACAATTTAATGCAAAAGATGGCTACGCCATTAAACATGCTATATCCAAAGGCTATAGAATTGCCATTATATCTGGAGGTATGCAAGAAAATGTACGAAAAAGACTGAATTCCCTAGGTGTTGAAGATGTTTTTCTAAAGGCTTTTGATAAAATTGGAATTTTTGAAAAATTTATTAATGACAAAAACATTAACCCTAACAATGTTTTATATATGGGAGATGACAATCCTGATATAAAAGTTTTAAAAGTTGTTGGAATTTCTTCATGTCCTAAGGATGCTTCGGTAGATGTCAAATCAGTATGTGATTATGTTTCCCCAAAAGACGGAGGTTATGGATGTGTTAGAGATGTTATAGAACAAGTAATGAGAATTCATGATAAATGGATATAATTAACAAATCTAATTATCAGATAATTTTAGGTTCCGGATCATCNAGAAGAAAAGAGCTTTTAGAAATGACAGGGATTAATTTTACTGTTAATTCTAACCCTGTAAATGAAAATTTTCCAGAGTCATTAAAAAGTAAAGAAATCGCTGAATTTATCGTTATAAAAAAGACAAAACCTTTCAGGGAAATAGTAAAAGAAAATGAAATTATCATAACAGCTGATACACTTGTTTGGTTTGAAGATAAATGCTGGGGTAAACCNAATNATAAAGATGATGCAAAAAAAATGCTCAAAATCTTTTCTGGGTTAACTCATGAAGTAATCACTTCTGTTGGTTTTNTAACTTCAAATTATTTTGAAATATTAACTGAAGTTACTGAGGTTACATATAAAAATCTTAACGAAAAGGAAATAAATTTTTATGTTGACACAGTTAATCCAATAGATAAAGCTGGAAGCTATGGAATTCAGGATTGGATTGGGATGATAGGAGTTGAAAGAATTAAAGGGAGCTACACAAGTGTATTAGGTCTCCCAGTCCCCCAAGTTACAAGTCAAATATTAAAAATCATCAATGAAAATCTTTAAGTTAAAATATTCACAAAAGCTTCCTATAAGTTTGAATGAAGCATGGGATTTTTTATCATCGCCCAACAATTTGGAATTAATAACACCTAAGTCTATGGATTTCAATATTATTGATTGGGATAAAAAGAAAGCCTATCCAGGTCAAATTATTCAGTATACAGTTAAACCTCTTTTAGGTATTAAAATTAATTGGGTTACAGAGATAACTCAGGTAAGAGATAAAGAGTTTTTCATAGACGAACAGCGATTTGGCCCATATACATTTTGGCACCATAAGCATTTTATCAAAGAAATTGAAGGTGGTATTATCATGGAAGATGTAATTCACTACAAACCTCCTTTTGGACTTATAGGAGTTCTATTAAATTTCCTTTTTATTAATTCTAAGTTAAATAGTGTTTTTAAACATAGAGAACTCGAATTAATTAAAACTTTTGGAAATTTTAAATAAATGAAAAATATTTTACTGATTGGTGGTTCAACCGGAATAGGTTATGAACTATCACAAAAACTTAAAGAAGATAATAATCTCTTCATAGCTACAAGAGATAAAGAAAAATTTAACGATACCAATATCAAAACAAATGATCTTAACTTGGATCTTGATTTTGAAACTGATTGGTTACCAGATCATATTGATGGATTTGTCTATTTGCCAGGCACAATTAACTTAAGGCCTTTCAAAGGATTAAAACCATCTGTATTTCTTGAAGACTTTAAAATTAATGTAATGGGTTGTATAGAAATTTTACAACAGGTACTGCCTAAAATTCAAGCAGCAAAAAATCCAAGTATAGTTATGTTCAGTACTGTTGCTGTAAAATTAGGAATGCCTTTTCATAGTTCAGTTTCATCTTCTAAAGGAGCTATTGAAGGACTAACAAAAGCGTTAGCAGCAGAATTTGCCCCAAAAATAAGAGTCAACTCTATTGCTCCATCTATTTTGAAAACTCCCATGTCTGAAAAATTTCTTAATTCTGAAACAAAATTAGATAATGCAAAAAATAGACATCCTCTAAAAGAGATTGGATCACCTGAAGATATTTCTGAAGTTGTTAAATTTTTACTTGAAGATAATAGTAAATGGATGACTGGTCAAATCATAACTATCGATGGAGGTATGAGTTCAGTTAAAACAAATTAATGAGGGGTATTAAAAAAACAAATCTTCCTTCAAAAACATGTCCAACCTGTGGGCTTGATTTTAGATGGAGAAAAAAATGGGAAAAAAATTGGGATAATGTTAAATATTGTAGTAAATCATGTCAAGGAAAAAAGTCACTAGCTTAGTCTGGTTTAGAAATAATCTAAGAGTATTAGATAATATTTCTCTTTCAAAATCAATCAAAGAATCAGATAAAACAATTGGTTTTATTAATATAGATCCAAATGATTTTAAAGAAACTAGCTTCGGATTTAAAAAAACAGAAAAATTTAGAGCAAAATTTCTCTTAGAGTCAATTTCTGATTTAAAAAAGAATTTAGAGAAGCTCAATATTTCACTAATTATAAAATATGAGAATTTAGGGTCATCTATTAGTAAAACTATAAATAAATATCAAATCGATAATGTTTATACACAAAAAGAATGGACAAGAGATGAAATTGTTCAGGAAAAAAATATTCCAAATGATACTAATCTTATAAAAGATTTTGATCAATTTATGTATTCACCAAATGATGTAAGTGAAATTTATGATAATATACCTCGTGGGTTTTCAAATTTTAGAAAAAAATGTGAAAAACTACTAAAAATTAAAGATATACTCCCACCACCTAAACCACTTAGCTTGGATAATAAAATTGATGAAGTTTTTAATGTTCCTTCACTATCTGATTTAGGGTTTGAACATTTTGAAGTTCATAAAGAATCTGCGTTTAAATTTAGTGGTGGAGAAAATTCTGGAATCAATAGGATAAATGAATATTTCTTTCAATCTAGAAACTTATCAAAATACAAACTAACTCGCAATGGATTGTTAGGTCAAAATTATAGTTCTAAAATTTCGTCTTGGTTATCTAATGGCTGTATTTCAGCAAAATATGTTTATTCTCAAATAAAGTTATATGAAAATACAATTGAAAAAAATGATTCAACCTATTGGTTATTTTTTGAACTAATTTGGAGAGATTTCTTTAAATATGTTTCTATGCAACATAAAAATAAATTTTTCAGTATTGATGGTATTTATGGAAATAATAAGGAATGGTCAACTGATAATAATATTCTAAATAAATGGATTAATGGTGAAACAGAAGATCCATTTATCAACGCAAATATGAATGAGTTGTCTCAAACAGGTTTTATGTCAAATAGAGGAAGACAAAATGTTGCTAACTATTTAACAAAAGAATTAAAGATAGATTGGAGAATTGGTGCTGAATATTTTGAAGCATTACTTATTGATTATGATGTTCACAGTAACTATGGAAACTGGCTATATAATGCAGGAATAGGAAATGATTCTATGCCGTTTAGAAAATTTAATCCAAAGTTACAGTCGGAAAGGTATGATCCTGATAAGAAATTTGAACAAACTTGGTTAAATGGATAAAAGCTGTTGTATAGTATTACCAAACCAATTATTTAAAGAAAGTCTTTTTCATAAAAAGGATTTTAAAGTTTTTTTAATTGAGGAGCATCTTTTTTTCAATCAATATAAATTTCATAAACAGAAAATTTGCTTTCATAGATCTACAATGAAGTTCTATTATGATTATTTGAATACTTTCGGCTGTAATACAGAGTATGTAGAATCCTTTAGCAAAGAATCTAATATTAAACTTTTAATTGAAAAGATTAATAATCTTGGATATGAGATAATTGAAATATATGATCCTGTTGATTATTTATTAAATAAAAGATTAAAAAATGCTTGTGCTGAATTAAATATAAGACTTGTAATTCATGAAACAGAGTTATTTATAAACACTAGTGAAGAGTTAAAAGATTTTTTTAAAGAATCAAAAAAGAAATTTTTTCAAACATCATTTTACAAATCAGAAAGAAAAAAAAGAAATGTTTTAATAGATATTGATGGAAAACCTGAAGGAGGGGAATGGACTTATGATATATTGAATAGAAAAAAATTTCCAAAAGATGAAATTCCTCCAAAAATTATAAATCCAAAAAAAAACAAATATGTAATTGAATCAGAAAAATATGTTACTAAATATTTCAATGAAAACTATGGATCACTTGGTCAATTTAATTATCCAACAACTATTGAAGAATCAGAGAATTGGTTTAGAAACTTTCTAAAAGAAAGATTTGATAAGTTTGGAGATTATGAAGATGCAATTGTGAAACACAATTTAACTCTGAATCATAGCATCTTAAGTCCTTTAATGAATGTGGGTTTTATTAATCCAAAAAAAGTAATTAAAGAATCTATAGAATATGCTGAAGAATATGATATTCCAATTAATTCTACTGAAGGTTTTATTAGACAAATTATTGGATGGAGAGAATTCATTAGAGGTGTTTACTGTGTCAAAGGAACTTTTGAAAGAACAAACAACTACTGGGGGTTTAATAGGAAAATTCCTGAATCATTTTATTCTGGTAAAACTGGTATTGAACCCATAGATACTTCAATAAAAAAAGTTTTAAAAACTGGTTACTTACATCATATTGAAAGATTAATGGTTTTAGGTAATTTTATGTTACTCTGTGAGTTTGATCCAGATGAAGTATACAAATGGTTCATGGAATTATTTATTGATTCATATGATTGGGTAATGGTTCCTAATATTTATGGTATGAGTCAATTTGCTGATGGTGGTCTTATGTCTACTAAACCATACATAAGTAGTAGTAATTATATATATAAAATGAGTGATTATAATAAAAATGATTGGGATAAAGTATGGGATGGTCTTTTCTGGAGGTTTATGGATAAACAAAGAGATTTTTTTATAAAAAATCCTAGATTAAGAATGCTTATAAACACATTTGATAAAATGGACCCAATAAAAAAGGAGAATCACTTGATCAATGGAGAAAAATTTATAAAAAGTATTACAATTGAAGAATAAAAGTCTAATTGAGATTGATAGAATAATTGAGATGGCATGGGAGGATAGAACTCCTTTTGAGGCAATATTTGATCAATTTGAAATTAATGAGAAGGTACTTATAAGTATAATGAGAAATAATTTAAAAAAGAGTAGTTTTAGATTATGGCGGGAAAGAGTTAATGGCAGAAAAACTAAACACTCTAAATTAAGAGAAAATAGTGTTGATAGGTTTAAATGTAAAATGCAGAGAAATATTTCAAATAATAAAATATCAAAAAGATAATTTAAATTCTTTCTACATCAGCTCCTATTGACTTTAATCTCTCTACTATATTCTCATACCCACGATCTATTTGCTCAACATTCTGAATTATACTTTCACCAGAAGCAGATAAAGCAGCGATAAGGAGTGCAATACCAGCTCTAATATCAGGAGATGTCATGTTTGTCGGTTTCAGTGAAGATTTAAAATTATGGCCGATAACAGAGGCTCTGTGAGGGTCACATAAAATTATTTTAGCCCCCATATCAATTAATTTATCTACAAAAAACAATCTACTCTCAAACATTTTTTGATGTATTAGAGTACTTCCATTAGCTTGAGTTGCAACAACTAGTATAATTGAAATTAAATCTGGACTAAATCCTGGCCATGGAGCATCAGAAACAGTTAAAATTGAACCATCTATGTAGTTGGTTATAGAATAACCATTTGCATGAGCTGGAATAATAATATCATCACCTTCTTTATTTAATGTGATTCCTAATTTTCTAAAAACATCAGGTATTTGACCTAAATTTTCCCAGGAAACATCTTTAATTCTAAGTTCACTTTGGGTCATTGCAGCTAAACCAATCCAACTACCAATCTCAATCATATCGGGTAATATTTGATGATTAGCACCATTTAGCTTTTTAACACCTTCAATACTCAAGAGATTTGAGCCAATACCAGATATATTGGCACCCATGTTGTTCAACAGTAAGCATAATTGCTGAATATATGGTTCACATGCAGCATTATAAATAGATGTATGTCCATCTGCTAAAACAGCTGCCATGATAATATTTGCAGTTCCAGTTACAGACGCTTCATCAAGCAACATAGTAGCACCTTTTAAAGAGTCTTTGGAAACAACTGAGTATGTTCTATTGTTTGAATTATATTCAAGTTTCGCCCCAAGTTTTTCAAGATTAATAAAATGGGTGTCTAATCTTCTTCTCCCTATTTTATCTCCACCAGGTCTAGGTATAGAAGCAGATCCAAACCTAGAAAGAAGAGGACCCACCAGCATTATTGAACCCCTTAGTGATTTGGCATCCTCTAAAAAATCTCCATTGTTAAGGTATTTAAGATTAATGTCTTTTGCATTAAAGCAAAATTTACCCTTATCTAGCTGTTCTATTTTAACTCCAAGGTTTTTAAGAATTTCTATAAGTTTATTTACATCAATTATGTCTGGAATGTTAGAAATTGTAACATCACTTTCTGATAATAAAGTAGCACAAATTACTTGAAGAGCTTCGTTTTTTGCACCTTGAGGCCTGATTTCACCAGACAATTTAACACCTCCTTTTACTCTTAGACTAGACATTAATATCTTCTTTTAGGCTTTTTTCTATTTTTATTGTTTGACTTATAATTATTATTTGTCTTGTAGTTATTGTTAGTCTTAACCATATTTTTAAGAAATTCACTTGAATCAGTCAATGGAAGCTTAGACTCTGGAACTTTTAATGTGCCATTAGATAAATCAGCTAAGTGATTAAAAATCACTTTATCATCAACAGAATCTTTATTCCAGTTTAAAAAGCATTTCTTCATATGATTAGCTATATTAGCTATCAACTTATCTTTTAACTCACCTTCATCCCACTCCATTGCTATATCAATCATTTTTTTGATATTATTTCCATAGAATCTGTATTTTGGAAAATTTTGTGGATATTCTAATTTATTAGGTTTTCTATTAACATAAATTTCTTTTGAAGGTTTTTCAAAAGGACTATCTGCATCTAGTTCAAA
>JGI20157J14317_10001533_pt1 | contig 21123 bp, 18 predicted proteins | sample COG_07_FD_14317 | JGI IMG/M metagenome (IMG submission 14317)
TGAATGTTTTGTAAGTTTCAGGCCAGTTTTTCCACTGCGCCTCATGTTCTGAGAACGTTCTATTGTGCCAAACGGAAATAAGCGTACCACCTACTTTTTTAACCGCAGGTATCCACTGTTTCATCTGAACCGCCGCAGCTTCAGGGCTCAAATGGGCGTAAGTAATGTCCATGAACGCAAAAGGTCGCATTACCAAGGGCAATTCTGCTTCCATTTCTAAATCGTAAAAAGTATAGGATGAGGCCATGCTTGAACGGAATCCAGGCGTATACGTGTAACCCATACTGTGCTCTTCTTTGACACCTAAGTCCACTAAATTTCTAAACGTCTGAGGAGTACGCATCCTTAAGTAATGCTGGCGCGAATGAATCACAGGCCTTCTTAGAACTTCTTGCAACTGAACACGCTCATTCTGGACCAAATCTGCTTCACTGTTCGAAGCGTAACTAGGATGAATCCCCACCGTTGACCAATCTGCAATCTCTCTTAGCTTCACGGCAGCCTCTGTGCTGTGCGGACTGACGTTCCTGTCCTTAGGGCCAAATGGAGCAAAGAGCATAAAATAAATAGCCTCAATCCCGTGCGTTTTGTTCCAATTACGCTGTTTACGAAATGTATCGTAAGGATCGCGTCGAAGATTAAAAAGTGTGGATAAACGTTCTTTTAGTTTCCCGAACGAGCCACTGCGTAAATCTTTAGCGCATGCACCGATTGTTCTGAGTGCACCTTTACCCTTGTACGCAAAAAGATTATCAATATCCACTGTGGTCAGGTAGTTGTAGCGTTGTGCCAATTCAAATTCAGCGCCCAGTAAAAGTCTTCCAACGGCCAATGCCCATTCACCAACTAATGGGCGCTCTAAAAATCCATTGATAAACGCGAAACTTTCTTTCGCAGGAAAACGGCCGTGTTCGTCCGGAATGAAGGGCAAGTATTCTTCGTAGCGTGACACCAGATAAAAAGCTGCTGCAAGCGGATCAAATGGGAGATCACCTATTTGACGCTGGCAAAAAATGGGCATTCCTTCCCAATCTGAAGTATAGAATTCTTGATCGGAAATCTCATGCTCCCACAATAAACCGTGTGGACTAATATTAAAGGCATCCTTACGCATCTCAGGACTGTAATTCACCTTAATTCCTTCGGCTTTTGCAAAGGCCTCTTCAGAGGTATAGATAACCAATTCTAGCCGCATGGCGTTTTTGAAAAACACCTTGGCTGCCCATTTAAATCTTGGCGTTAATTGCGGCGTATAAAGTGCTATTACGGCATCCATTGACCGCCATTTATGTGGAGCGTCTGCCCCGTCGTATATTCACTTTCTATCAGATAATGAATTGCTGCAACTATCTGCTCAGGTCGACCAAATTGGTCTTGAGGGATTCCTTTTTTTATATCGTCTAGAATAGCTTGAGGAACATCGTTTAACATTCCTGCATTCATATAGCCATACGCAATGGTATTCGCTGTAATCCCTTTAGTGGAAACATCCATGGAAACACCGCGCATGTAGCCTTCAAGCGCACTTTTCGAAGCCGTATAGGCACTGGTTCCAAAGGCGGGCTTGTGCGCAACCACGGAGCTAATAGAAATGATTCGACCATAGCCTTTACCTCGCATACCTTCTAGAGCCAATTGCGTGCAACGTACTGCACTGTAAAAATTAACTTCCATCAAACGATGAAGTTCCTCTGCCGTAAGCTTCCAAGAGGCAGCGGCGTGAGAAACACCCGCATTATTGATAAGAATATCTACCCCACCAAAACTATTCGTCCATTCAAACAGGGCCTCTACTTCCGTTTGAACGGTAAGATCTGCACTAAAAACCTCAGCCTGTATTGAATGTTCTTTACAAAATGAAGCCAATGCATCGCCCGCCCGAGTCGTCAATAACAATCGGTACGAGTCAGCTGGTAATAATGGAGCTATGGCTTTGGCAATTCCGCCACCGCCGCCTGTCAATAGAATATTTTTCATGAGCCTTGTGGCGTATACATCGTTGTTCCGTTTTCTCTGTAAGCAGCAAGCAAGACCGATTTAAAGGCCTGTGCGTCGGCCAGTAATGCGGGTGCTTCCCCAATAGTAACACGACTAAGGGCACCTTTTGTTTCGAGTAAAGGAATAAGGCCGTCGCATTTACGTAGGTTACTCACGTCCGGATTATGACATTTCGTTACTACCGTAACGTTTCTACCGTCTTTCAATTGTACAGGAAATGACTTACTCGCTTCTAAATAGATGGGGAATGCAAAAGACTTCCATCCAATAGCATCTTCCACGGCATGTAAACTGGTGCCGCTATTAATGAGTGTTGTGCCTAAATACAGCAATTGCCCCCCTCTTTCGAGATGTTTCATCCAAGGACTCTGCGGGCCGTAGGGCGTGCCGTCCGTATGATGTCCCCGCGTATACCATTCGGCATCAGGACCGTCGACAGCAACTGGCTCAAGCGGGTGCGCACTGCGTTCGGTAGCAATATTCGATCTGAAGTATTCCGTAATTGCACCCATTTTACTCGGCGTCTCAAGCACACTAAAGACCTCTTGTGGGTGTTTGGCTTGAAGAGTAGTGACAGGGCTCGTAGGCATTAATAAATTGGCTTCAGGCCCAATGACCTCTCGAAGAGCGTCAACAACCGTCTTAGGTCCGCCCTCAACATATCCAATACGGCTCATTGCACTGTGCACTAATAAATCAACCCCATACTGCACGCCAGCGCTTCGCAAGGAATCAACCAAACGCTCTTTCGTCCATACCGCTCCAGTATTTTTCTTATGCGCCAAAGCATTTCGAACCTGTGTCTTTTTACGACGACGGTTCCAATCTAAAATGACGATCGGCACTAAGGACCTAAAAACATCTCTAACGCTCATCAGACCAATTTAATTCATTCATCAAACTATCCACCATGTATTTAGTCGCCCAATTGGGTAGACCAAACGTTTCATACCTGCCCCACATTGGAAACGATCCTTGCAAAGCACCGCCAACATCACGCGCCGTTCGAGCCCCGCTTGTTGCTATGACAGAGAGTAATGTATTCATGCTACTGCGCGCTTCAACCGCCCAAAATGAATGCGAATCATCCGCTGCAATTTTATTCCATAGGATGGCCAATTGCGCACCGCCTGTGGGTATGAACGCTTCTGAACCGCACCACTGCTTATCATATCTACCGTGCAATAAACCGCGTTCTACAAATTTCTGAGCAAGCACCTCTGCCCCACCAATAGCGGCAATCTTGTACTTCGCCTCCTTTAAAAGACAACCCGCATCAAACAAACCGTCTAGCGTATACGCAATAGTATGAATAATGGGCTTGTGGTTTTTATGCAGGGTATTATCACAATTGGCAAGCCAAAAGTTTTCCTGTTGCTGTGTCAATACCCAATCCAAGTGCAATCGAGCCTTTGCTTCCCAAACGTCCTTATCTGCCTCAAAGTGAGGTACCCACGCTAATATGGGCGCAACGACATAGGTTCCATAGACGCGCACCGCACCCATGAAATCGTTCGAAGAAAATTTACCCTCGGCGTCCAATTGGTCCCATATCCATTCAATGGCGCGATGCGCCGATTGTTTGTAGACTTCCTCACCTGTATAAAGGTAAAGTGCCCGCATTCCGCGAATTATTTGGCCCGTATTAAACACCACCGAATCCCGCTGCTGATGCATATAGCCACCGGGCCAACCGCCGTCGTTTCGCTGAACTTCCAACAACCATTTACCCGCTTCAAACGCTGCTGATTCCGCACTTTCCGCCCAAGGACCGTCTCCCGTTTGAGCATACCGCAGAAGCGAAGGAATAATGTAGCCAGTAGTTTCCGGATAGGATGACGTCCAACCGCTGTGGTGGTAGTACGTTCCCGACCCGCGATCCGGACCTTGGGTAATGCTATGAATCAACCAACGTATACCATGATGCAAAGATTTTTCAAGGGCACCAACAGGATGGTGTTTGCGGTACGATTTTAAATACACGACTTTATTCCACTCCGCGAAAAAATAGCGCCAATGGTCGTACTTCTTAAAAAATGCAGCCCATCGCTGACTGTAGGCCAATGCTCCCATTACAATAATCCCTGATCTGAAAAGCTAAAGTAGCCACTACCGGCCACAATTAAGTGGTCGAGCAACTTGATATCTAAAGTATCTGCTGCCGCACTTAATTTTCGCGTCATTCGCTTGTCGTTTTCACTGGGCTGCAAAGATCCGCTTGGGTGATTGTGGGCGACAATGATGGCCGTCGCATTCCAATGTAAAGCCCGCTTAAGAATGAGCCGTACATCAGTAACAGTTCCCGTCAAACCTCCTTTAAACAGTTGGTGACGCGCTAGAGGCGCATGCGCTCGATTTAAATACAGTACGTGAAATTCTTCGTGTGAAGGAAATTCCAGGCTCTTGAAATGTTGGTAGGCATCCGCACTTTTACGGATAACTTCCTTCAGTGGCCTTGGGGCACTCCACGCCTGATGTAAGGCTAAAACAGCCATGATTTGTTTTGCTTTTGTAGGTCCAATTCCCTTAATCTCTCTTAAAGCATCTTCGTCTATTTGGAGAATTCTATTAAAGTCTAAAAAGTATTCATTCAATGAGGATTCCAGCTCATCAACACCTTGAAATCGGGCACCGGCGTTCAATATGTAACTCAATAACTTTGCCTGCGACCAATGCCTCGAGGCTTCAAAAAAGGATTGTTTTTCCATGACGGATAGGTTTTCATTAACGGGTTACCTATTAAGCTAACAGAGACCAAAGAAATATCCTACTTTTAACGAGTGAAGATTGCAGTACTAGGATCTAGAGGGATTCCAAACCGATACGGAGGCTTTGAAGAAATGGCCGCTCAAACCGCACCATTGTGGGTAAAGGCGGGCCATGAGGTAGTGGTCTACACCATTAGTGATCATCCTGAAAAAATATCTGAACTGGACGGCGTTAAGATTCGCCACATTTTCAATCCTGAGAGGCGTTTAGGACTGGCCGGCCAATTCGTCTATGATCTATTATGTATACTCGATGCACGGCGTAAAAACTTCGATATAATTCTTCAATTGGGCTACACCACAAGTGGGATTTGGTCCTTTCTCTGGCCGAAGCACAAAACGGTGACCAATATGGACGGGTTAGAGCATCAAAGAGCCAAATATGCCGGCCTACTCTCTTTATTCTTGAAATGGAGTGAGCGCCGCGCAGCCAAACGTTCAAAACTTTTAATTGCCGACAATCCAGAAATTGCCAACTACCTCAATAAATTCCCAACACCAATACGAACTATTGCCTACGGCAGCGTGGTTGTCAAGGAAGAAAAACAGGCCAAAGAACTGTTAGCTAATAATCACTTACCTACGGAGAACTTTCACCTGCACATTGGACGAATACAGCCAGATAATCATGTATTTGAAATTCTAGATGCCGCAGCGGCCACCGGTGAAACACTAATTACTGTTGGCGATTATACGACGCGTTACGGGAGAAAACTTAAAGCCACTTTTCCAGAACCAAACATCATTTACGCCGGCACTATTTATGATAAAAATATCCTTAATGCCCTGCGCACACGAGCCATATTTTATTTGCACGGACATAGTGTAGGCGGTACAAATCCTGCACTCCTTGAGGCCATGGGTTCGGGCGCTATGGTTTTAGCACACGAGAATCCTTTTAATGCAAGCGTCTTAGGAGGTTTAGGGGCCTTGTGGAAAGACGAAGAAGCGCTGGCACTGCTACTTACGCAACGTCCGGCCTCGGAAATTCGAAGCGAACAAGCCCGTCTTTCTCGAGAGCGTATTCAAGAGCACTTCAATTGGGAAGATGTTGCCAAAAACTATCTACTAGCCTTCAATAGTATCAAATAAAAAGCCCCACAGTGTAAACTGCAGGGCTCCTAAAAGTGGTGACATCTCCATTAGATAATCAACATTGCATCACCGAAAGCCAGGAAGCGGTACTTCTCCTTAATGGCTTCATTAATAGAATGCATGGCCAAATCGTGACCCAACATAGCACTGTTCATCATCAATAAAGTAGAACCTGGAGGATGGAAGTTGGTGACCATCGCGTCCGGTACTTGAATTTCATAGGGAGGGAATATAAATTTATTAGTCCATCCTTCGCTGCCCGTCACACGACCACCTGTAGTCAAAGAGCTCTCAATGGTTCGAACGGTCGTGGTACCTATAGCACATACTCTGCGTTTTTCAGCCAATGCGGTATTAATGGTATCAGCGGTGCGCTGCGGCAAGAAATATTGCTCACTATCCATTTTATGCTTACTTAAGTCTTCGACCTCAACCGGACGGAAAGTTCCTAAGCCCACATGATGCGTCAACTCAGGTAAATGAACACCTTTGATTTCCAAACGCTTCATCAGATGCTTTGAGAAATGCAATCCGGCCACAGGCGCAGCTACCGCACCTTCGACCTTTGCAAAAATGGTCTGGTAGCGTTCGCCATCTTCCTCTGTAGGCTCGCGATCAATGTATTTAGGCAAGGGGGTTTCGCCCATTTCCTTCAATTTTGCGCGGAACTCCTCATAGCTACCGTCAAAAAGAAAACGAAGCGTTCTCCCGCGAGAAGTGGTATTATCGATAACCTCAGCTACTAACGAATCATCCTCTCCGAAGTACAACTTGTTGCCTATTCTTATTTTGCGCGCTGGATCTACCAGTACGTCCCACAAACGACTTTCCGAATTCAACTCGCGAAGCAGAAAAACTTCGATGCGCGCACCGGTCTTCTCCTTATTTCCCCACATCCTTGCAGGAAAAACTTTGGTATTGTTAAGGACCATGACGTCGCCATCGTCAAAATAATCGATGACTTCATGAAAGTGCTTGTGTTCAATTTCACCAGTGTCTTTGTGAACAACCATTAAGCGACTATCGTCGCGGTGAATTGTGGGTTCTTGCGCGATGAGCTCCTTCGGGAGGTCATAAGCGAAGTGTGAAAGTTTCATTTTCATAGCTTACGGGCTTTGAAAAATTAATAAATAGAGAACGGCGAAGATACGATTTCGACACCCCCTTTGTCAAGTTTTATGTGAACCAATTGATTTTAAACAATGCAGTTCCGACATTTGTTAAACCTACTCGCCACACAGTAATTGAACCGAAGTCTTCAAATACCTTATTATGGGAGTTAATCTACACGAAAAGTTGAGCGCGTTACGCTCGAAAAACACAACCTCAGCCCATCAAGATCTACTGGATGGATTCAAGATCTTATTGAATGCTCCTTCTGACGGGGAACGAATCTTACAGAACCTTTTCGCATCGGAAGGCGGTCAGGAAGCGTTGCACTTTGACGCTCTGGACACGAATAGGATCTACCACATCTCCGACATTAAAAAGCTCTGTGTTGATTACAGACTTCGCTTTTTAGACTCGAAACGATTCAACGGTACCTTCCCTAGTGAAGCGTTAGATGCTGTAAAGGATTTTGAAGCTACTCAGGGTCGTGAAATTAAAGGCTTCAAAATGATTGCACCCGCAGGCATGTTTAAATTGGCGGAAAAGGACAAAGACCCCTTACTCTTCGTTCCTATGGGCGGCGGATACCACTACCTGATTGCAAAATGGGGCAATGATCTCCACCCGTTGCGCAGGGCATTAGTATATCCGTTCAGAGATTTCGAAAGCCTCATGAAAACCGTTTTTGGATTTTGTCTAGCCGTAGCACTACTCTTTCCTGAAAGCCTTATTCGCGGACCAAAGGATACTGGAACTATCATGCATATCCGTGTAATCTTCTTCTTTTGGATGGTCTTTTCGACTGGGGCTATGACTGCTCTTTATGGCTTTAGTAGAATGAAAAATTTCAATGCCAACCTCTGGAAAAGTAACTATTTAGACTAATCTTCTAACGAAGATTTAAAATACGCAGACCATTCTATCGGGTTCTTTGCGCCATCGGCGGCGAAGGACCCGATTTTCGTTCTACGCAGGGCACTCAAATGCGCTCCTGAATTTAGCGCCTTACCTAAATCGTGTGCTAACGAACGGATGTACGTGCCCTTTCCACACAACACCCGCAACCTTAGCACATTGTTCTCAAAAGACAGGATTTCAATTTCATCAATCTGAACAGTGCGCGGCTCGACAACAACCTCTTCACCGGCACGGGCTTTTTCATACATCCGCACCCCGCCCTGCTTGATGGCTGAGAATATTGGCGGGTATTGCTGAATCACTCCTTGAAACTGCGGAAGCACATCCTTTATTGCTTCAATGGAAAGATGTTCGGTTGGAAAAGTTGCATCAATTTCGCTTTCCAAATCGTACGAAGGCGTCGTGCCACCAAAGGTGATCTGCGCAATGTATTCCTTGGCTTGCCCCATAAAAGTCGAAATCTCCTTTGTCTTTTTACCAACGCAGATAATAAGCAAGCCAGTTGCAAGCGGATCCAGGGTTCCCGCATGTCCTACCTTCAGCTTTTTAAGACCCAATTCTTTTTGAAGGGTGAAACGAATTTTCGACACAGCCTGAAAGCTGGTCCATTCTAACGGCTTATCCACCAGCAAGACTTCGCCTGCCAAAATAGAATCCTTGGTCAACCTTTAGACGAGTTGACTGATCAACACGATGGCAGCCACCGCAAAACAGTAGTAAGAGAAATATTTTAATTGGCTGCGCTTTACTAGCGCAATCATCCAATTACAAGCCGCAATTCCACTTAGAAACGCCGCAAGTAAGCCGATAATTAAAACGGCACCGCTGACTTCCTCGCCCATAGTTTCACCTGCTACGATGTCCTTCGCGTCTAAAAATGCTTTGCCTAAAATAATAGGCAGCACCATTAAGAAAGAAAAGCGTGCTGCCTTGGCACGGTCTATACCCAAAAGTACGGAGGTGGATATGGTGGCACCACTTCGAGAAATACCCGGCAAAATAGCCACCGCTTGGGCTAAGCCAATCACAAATGCATCAATGCCTTGAACACTTTTCCGAGTTTCTTTCGCACGGTCTGCGAGAAAGAGCAATAACCCGGTAAGGGCGAGCATGCCACCAATCAATAATAATTGGCCTTCAAATAAAGCACCGATCTCCTCTTCGAAAACTAATCCGATAAACGCAGCCGGTAGCATCGAAAGCAAAACGAAACTGGCAAATTTGGTCTCCGCATTCCATTCAAACTTTAGCAGACCCGTAATGATTTGTGCAATATCTTTTCTAAAGACAACTATCGTAGATAAGGCGGTTCCTGCATGCACTACAACATCAAATGCAAGGCTTTGCGCTCCTGATAATTCAAGTCCAAAAAGAGCTTTACCTATTTCCAGGTGGCCCGAAGAGCTTACCGGTAAGAATTCCGTAAGGCCCTGAATTAGACCTAAGATTAAGGCTTGAATTGGCGTCATAATCAACTATTAATCTTCCTTTTTTTTCATCATGATGGCAGCGATAGGCAACAACAGTCCAATAAAAATGAACCATGGAGCCACCCCAATGCGCTGTGTCCCAAAAATCTCTTCGTTGAATTCGTCTGGTGCTTCTGAACCGCCACCCAACATTAATGCGAACCCAATAGCCAGCATCACTAATCCAGCGATAAGTACTAGATATTTTCTGCGGTCAAATAGGAAAGTGTCCTTGTTTTCCATAATCAATAGTATAATTCGTTCGTTCTTAATTTCAAATATTTTCGAATGGCAATGGCGGTAGATACCCCCGGAACCAAAAGTCCTATACACAATAAGGCAGCAAATACCACCAATATGGTTTGTCGTTCAAAGAGGGCGAGTAGTGCAGGAAAGTAATTGCCTAGTACATTGCCTAAAGCCAGCAATAATCCCATGCTTAGTAGCGCACTCATTACGCCTAAAAACAGACTGTTCAGAAGGTACGGCCTTCTAATGAAAGCTGAGGTAGCTCCAACCAACTGCATCGTTTTTAACAGAAAGCGCTTTGAATAGATCGTCAAACGGATGCTGGAATTGATCAGCGCCAAAGCGACGAGTAAAAGCACAAGGACTGCACCACCTAGCACCCAACTTATTTTTTCTATGTTTTCATTTACGAGTGTAATAAGGTCAGGATCATAAAGCACATCCTCTATATGGGTCTTTGAGGAGCTCTTGGCGCAATGATTCAAGGTCGCCAGTGGCTACAAATTCACCTTTAAGATGAAGGTCGACCGTATTTGAAAGTGGATTATACCCAAGAAATTCAACAAAATCCTCCCCTAAATCTGATTGGAGTGCAGCCGCTGCAGCGTCTTTAGTGATCAATTCCGCGCTTTTCGCGTATGAAGCCAACTGCTGCGACTTTACCAACGTACGTAATTCCTCTTCAGGAACCGATTCGTCCAGTACCAAGGTAAAAGTGAAGTTCTCACGCACGGCTTGCGCCAATGCTTTCGCTGAAAACACTAGGGAACCCAATACACCCAGCACAAACAAGACGAGGGTCATGGAAACGACAACAGACAGGTACGATGACCGAACGCGCGACGAAGTGAATTTTTGCTCTTTAGAACTCATTGCTGCGAAAATAGTAAATCTAGCGGCGCATTCACTAATTTCGCGCATGTTCAACACTTCTTTAACGCTATGGAGTACAACCACAACGAAATAGACAAAAAATGGCAGCAGATTTGGGCCGAAAACGGCACCTATCATGCTCCAAACACGAGTGACCAGCCCAAGTTTTATGTGTTGGACATGTTCCCCTACCCTTCAGGTGCCGGTTTACACGTCGGTCACCCGCTAGGATATATTGCCTCAGATATTTACGGCCGCTACAAAAAGCAAAAAGGATTCAATGTATTGCACCCGATGGGTTATGATGCCTTCGGCCTTCCGGCGGAACAATATGCCATTCAAACGGGTCAACATCCTGAAAAAACTACGGCCATCAATACTGCCCGCTACCGCGAGCAATTGGACAATATTGGATTTGGATTGGACTGGTCGCGAGAATTTAAAACGACAGATCCGTCCTACTACAAGTGGACACAGTGGATCTTTATACAGCTGTTTAATGCTTGGTACGATAACAATAGCGGCAAAAGCCGCCCTATCGACTCACTTATTCAATACCTGAGCACGCATGGCACGTCAGGCCTGAAGGCTGCAGAAACAGTACCGCTAGAGTTTTCCGCCGAGCAGTGGAACGCTATGAGCGACGAAGATCAATCGGAGGTATTGTTGAATTACCGCTTGGCCTACCGTAGCGAGAGTAATGTGAATTGGTGCCCAGCATTGGGTACAGTACTCGCGAATGATGAGGTAAAGGACGGCTTAAGCGAAAGAGGCGGCCATCCTGTTATTCAAAAGAAGATGATGCAGTGGTCCATGCGCATTACAGCATTTGCAGACCGTTTATTAGAGGGACTCGAAGGCATAGATTGGAGCAATGCGTTGAAAGAAACGCAGCGCAATTGGATCGGCAAATCCGTCGGAGCCGCAATATTCTTTGATATTCAAGACCATCCGGAACAGATAGAGGTATTCTCTACCCGACCAGATACGCTATTTGGCGCCACATTCGTAACACTTGCTCCGGAACATGAGCTTGTAAGCAAGGTGACCACAGCCGAGCGGAGCGAGGCCGTGGCAGCCTACAAAGAAAAAGCTGCATCGCGCAGTGAACGTGATCGAATGGCGGATACGAAAACCATCAGTGGGTGTTTTACTGGTGCCTATGCACTTCATCCAATAACTGGAGCACATGTGCCTATCTGGATCGGTGATTATGTACTGGCTAGTTACGGAACTGGTGCTGTAATGGCGGTACCCGCTCACGACAGCAGAGATTATGCGTTTGCAAAACACTTTGATCTCCCTATTGTAGAGGTGGTAGAAGGCGGCGATATAACGGTCGAAAGCTACGATGCCAAATCGGGTAAAATGGTGAATTCGACATTCCTGAACGGCATGGATTGCATGGATGCTAAAGGTAAAATGATTGATCATTTAGAAAGCATTGGTTACGGAAAAGGTGCTACTCAATTCAAGCTTCGCGATGCTATTTTTGGCCGTCAGCGCTATTGGGGAGAACCTATACCCGTTTATTACGAAAATGGAATCCCAAAAACACTGCCTTTAGAAGACCTTCCATTGACATTACCAGCAGTAGATGCATATCTGCCAACGGAAGATGGAGAACCGCCGCTTGCGCGCGCTGAAAACTGGACGTACAAAGGATATCCACTAGAAACCACCACCATGCCCGGTTGGGCCGGATCCTCGTGGTATTTCTTGCGTTATATGGACGCTCATAATGACGCAGAATTTGCTGGAGCGTCAACTGTAGCATATTGGAATCAGGTCGATCTGTACGTGGGCGGTTCTGAACACGCCACCGGCCACTTACTCTACTCAAGGTTTTGGACAAAAGCCCTTTACGATCTTGGGCACATTGATTTTGATGAGCCGTTTAAGAAACTCATCAATCAAGGTATGATTCAGGGCATTAGTGCCTTTGCACATCGTATTAATGGCACAAATACGTTCGTCAGTGCAGGCTTGAAAGACCAATACGAAACACATCCACTGCATGCGGATGTTAGCTTCTTACAAGGTGATGAATTGGATATTGAGAAATTCAAGAATTGGCGCGAAGAATACAAGGCTGCAGAATTCATTTTAGAAGAGGGCAAATACCTCTGCAGCAGGGAAGTGGAAAAGATGTCCAAATCGAAATTCAACGTTACAAATCCAGACGACATTGTCGCAAAATATGGTGCCGACGTGCTTCGTATGTATGAAATGTTCCTAGGACCTATAGAACAGAGCAAACCCTGGAACACACAAGGACTGAGTGGAGTTGCCGGATTCCAGCGTAAATTTTGGAAGCTCTTTCACATGGAAGGCACCTTTGCTCTAAGTGACGCTCCTGCAGACAAACATGCTCTTAAAACAGCGCATACCTGCATCAAAAAAGTAAGCGAGGATATTGAAAATTTCAGCTTCAATACTTCGGTGAGTGCCTTTATGATCGCTACGAATGAATTAACAGAACTTAAAGCAAATAATAAAGAGGTGCTCGAACCGCTCGTTCGACTCATTGCACCGTTTGCACCACACTTAGCTGAGGAGCTTTGGGAGAAATTGGGAGAATCTGGATCTGTGACTCATGCAGCGTATCCACAGCACAACGAAAGCTACTTGGTAGAGAGCAGTAAGAACTACCCCGTTTCGTTCAATGGAAAAGTACGCTTTCAGTTAGAGTTGCCATTAGCTATGGACAAAGATGCTATTGAAAAGGCAGTCTTAGAAGACCCACGTACGACAGAACAGATTGGTGACAAGCAGGTTCGCAAAATGATTGTCGTACCAGGGCGAATCATCAATATTGTTATTGGCTAAGGGAATGTAAAGGCACCTTTAGTTAAAGGTTATCCAGTTCTTTTTTCAATCCAAACATGTAAGACTTGTAGGCTTCCATACGGTCGTCCTCAAGAGGTTTGGCCTGGGGTAACTTTTGCTTGTACGGATCTACTTGCTTTCCGTTAACCCAAAATCTATAACAGACATGAGGCCCCGTTGCCAAGCCGGTTGAACCAACATAGCCAATAACATCGCCCTGCTTAACCTTTACACCATTTTTGATACCAGGCTTAATTTTACTCATGTGCAGGTATTGGGTTGTATAGGTACTGTTGTGGCGAACCTTCACATAATTACCATTCGCGGAGGTGTACTGTGCCGCGATAATCACTCCATCAGCCGTCGACATGATGGGCGTGCCCGTTGGCGCAGCATAGTCGGTACCTAAATGTGCTTTCCAGCGCTTTTGAACCGGATGAAAACGACGGCCAGAATACCGAGAGGATATACGTGTAAAGTTCAACGGCGCTCGCAGAAACGTTTTCCGTAGACTCCGCCCTTCTTCATCGTAGTAATCATGAAAACCCAATTCATTTTCATAGGGGAAGGAATAAAAATCATTTCCCATGTGTGTCAAGTTCGCCGCGATGATGCCTTTTAGCCCTACATAGACCGTATCGTCTACATACTCCTCTTCGTAAATAACACTGAAAGCATCTCCTTTTTGAAGGCGAAAAAAATCTATGGTCCATGCATAGACCTCGACTAACGACATGGCAAGTGCTTGAGTCCCACCCGAACGCCCGACACTGAGGTAAAGCGCATCATCTATGGTCCCGGAAATGGCTCTTCGACGCACTTCGCGTTCTTTCTCTACCTTTTTGGCATAGATTGAATCTTGAAGACCGATGATCCAATATTCGTATTTACTTTCTGGATAAATGAAGTATGCTGGAAAAAGTGAACTATCACCAGTGGCGAATTGTACTTCGATGCCCGCGCGAATGCGACGTACCTTAAACTGGTCCTCTACTGCTGCGGCGATTTTATAGATCTGAGCCGTTCCTATGCCACGTTTGCCCAAAAGTGCACCAAAGCTTTCGCCGGATGCAATGGTATGCTTTTCAAATCTTAATGTATCTGCAGGCAAAGTCAAAACTACTCTAGGTTCGACGACTTCAGTCACTTCTTCCTGTTCTTCAAGGACAGTTACACGTTCATTTTTTGAAGAAATCACCCAAACAATAAGTAGGATAAAAAGAGACGCAATCGCGATCCAAGTATTCTTTTTCAAACTCATTTAGCGGTCTCTATTTCTTTCAATACGTCATCAACCCAGCTCTTGCCCCATTCGGCACGTTGCACTTCAGTCCATAATTCAGGATAAAAAATGCGACGCTGGAATCTTGGAGGCAAGTACTTTTGCCAATTTGTGCCTCCCGTTGCGGGGATATCCGTAGGTTTCTTTGATAAATAACGCACCGCTGTTTTATAATGCTGCAATGGCCAATTCACATTGATATTTAAGTCCAGCAGTCGCAATGCTTTCTCAAGACTTAAGCGCTCAGTATCACTCATCCCAGCGCGTTTGAGTTGGCAAAAACATTCCCAAATATTGCAATGTTCATAGGACTGGGCAGCAAATAGAAAATCGTCCCAATACTTCTCTATGAATTGAACGGCAGTGTATGCCGGCTGGCCTGTCGATTCTATTTTTGCCCCATCGCGCCAATAGATGGCCTCCATCTGTTCATCAATAGAGGCATGACGCAATCCTTCGCGCTTTGATTCTGCTACGATATTAATCACAGGCGCACAGCCCAACTCTATTATACGGTATTGGGCACTTTGAAAACCGGATGCGGGCGCAAGCGCATCTCGAAATGCTAAAAATTCGGACTTTTTCATCCCCTTTTCCATTACCCCAAAGCTGCTGCGTAGCGCTCCGAAATAACGGTTCAAACGGTCGATGCGTTCCTTAAAATCGGCCACCTCCAATTGCTCCGTTGCAGCGATTGTATCTATTTCAATCCGCGCTAGCTTGAAATACAGTTCCGTGATTTGATGGTAGATGATGAAAATAGGCTCATCCGGCACATCTGTTACCGGGCGCTGCAGACTTAGCAACGTTTCTAATTGGATATAATCCCAATAATTTTTGAACTGCGCATGCTGCCAGCCATCGACATAAGTCTCAAAGTCCTGGCCGGTGCTTTCAATCTTGCCACGCAGAGCAGCAAGCTTTTCCATCAATTCGGGGGTCCATTCCATGGTTCATCAAGGTTTACCTCAAATTTAACTACCGAGCAATGCGGTTCCCAATTTTAATGGAAAGGTTTTACACGATTTATCGTTTCACTGTAGCCAGTGAAAAAGTAAACGCCGAGCCCATGCTTTCTTTTGAGCGCACTGAAATCTCCTGGCCGTGTGCCTCTACAATATGCTTGACAATCGAGAGTCCTAAACCAGACCCCCCCTGACTCCTTGTCCTCGCCTTATCAACTCGATAAAAACGCTCAAAAATCCTTGCCAAATCGGCATCTGGTATACCAAATCCGTGATCGCGGACCTCGACGTGAATCTTATTATTCTTCTCGCTAATGGCTACGATAACAGTAGATTTAGCAGGACTGTATTTAATTGCATTCACAATCAGATTGTCTAAAACCTGCTCTATCCGAGCGGAATCACAAACTACCACGACATCGTTATTTACCTCCCAAACTACCTCTACCGTCGCCTTGTGTTTGGCTACAAATGACTCCAATGCGTCCATCGAATCTTCGATCAAGTTGCGAAGAACAACCGGTCGCATTTGAATTTCATAGAGACCGCTCTCAATCCGCGATATTGCTTCTAAATCCTTAACCAATTCTGTCATACGGTCTACCGATTTAGCCGCGCGCTTTAGAAATCGCTTCGCTACTTTAGAATCATCCATTGCACCATCTAGCAAAGTATGGATGTAGCCCTGAATACTAAATATGGGTGTTTTAAGTTCATGGCTAATATTGCCGATATACTCTCTTCTGAACTGCTCTCGACTTTTATACTCCTCTAAAAATTCAGATTGTTTCTTCGACCAAAGCGCGATTTCCTCTTCCATACCCTCTATAGATTCCGGGAGTTCTTTGAACAGTGCCGGATCATGCTCCTTCATGATGGCGACGGTCTTTTCAAGAGCAGAACGTCGAATGAACGCTTCAAAAGAAAATAGAAAAATGGCTGCGACGATTGCAATTAGAACAACACCTGATGTGCCAAGAGCATCCCGGTAAAAGACACAAATCAATAAAACAAGGGACGTTGAGACGAAGGAGGTAAGATTGTTCCGCAATACTTTCATGCGGTTAATCTACGAATTAGAATCCTCAAATTTATAGCCCACTCCTTTTATAGTCTTGATTCGTTCGTCACCTATTTTTTCCCTTAGCTTGCGTATATGAACATCGATAGTACGTCCACCGACAATCACTTGTGTTCCCCAAATGCGATCCATAATCTCATCTCGGGTAAAAACTTTACCCGGCTTGGAAGCTAAAAGGCCTAGTAATTCAAACTCTTTCCGTGGCAACTCCACCACTTTTCCTTTGATTTCAATATGGTACCGCTCTATATCTATTACCATATCACCTAAAGTCGTACGCTCTTCTGATGTTGCCGGTTCTAAAGGTCTTCGACGCAATAATGCTTTTAATCTAGAGGTCAGCACCTTTGGCTTAACGGGCTTTGCAATATAGTCGTCGGCACCAACTTCAAAACCAGCTACTTGACTGTAGTCCTCACCTCTTGCAGTTAGAAATGCGATGATGGTATGCTCAAGACCAGGGGTTTTACGAATCTGTTCACAAGCCTCGATACCATCCATTTCCGGCATCATCACATCTAAAAGGATAAGATCCGGGCGAACTTTCTTTGCTTTTTCCACACCTTCGCGGCCGCTCGACGCAGTTTTAACTTTATACCCTTCGGCTTTTAAGTTGTAACTAATAATATCCAGGATATCTGGTTCGTCATCAACGAGTAGTATAGTAATATCTTTTGCTTTCATGGCTTTGTCTCAAGGATAATTCCTCTTAGCGTCAGGTAAATATAAGTCTTAATAAAGCCAATTTTCTCCGGTTTCCGCAATTAACAAAAGGTTAATATGAGCACTAGAATTACTTGACTTCGAGTTAATTGTAAGGTTACATAGGCGGGGTTTATTTGTGACGTTGAAATATTTAAAAAAGACAAAATGAAACTTATCAAACTAGTTATTCTGACAGCCGCGGCAACTTTATTTGCTGCATGTGAAGGAAACGGTGGCGGTGGCACTGATCCAAATGTAAACCCATTAGAGGTAAACAAGGCAGGGGTACTTACTGCTAGCGAAACATGGAGCGGAGATTCTATCTACGTTCTTAACGGCCGTGTAGTTGTTCCTGCGGGCTTTGAACTTACTATTGAGCCTGGAACTATCATTAAAGGTAAAGAAGGTGACGGTGCAAACGCATCCACTTTGATCATCGCTCAAGGCGGTATGATCGACGCANAGGGTACTGAAAACGCGCCAATTATCATGACTTCAGTTTTGGACAACATCACAGTGGNTCAACAAGCGGGTACGAACCTAGACGAAACAGACGCTGGTCTTTGGGGCGGTTTGATCGTATTGGGTTATGCACCTATTTCAGCGGATGCAGCTACTGCATTGATTGAAGGTCTACCAGCAAACGAAGCCTATGCAGTATACGGCGGAACAGACGCAGCCGACAACTCAGGTTCTATTGAGTATGTTAGTGTACGTCACGGCGGTACTTTGCTTGGTGACGGTAACGAAATCAACGGTATCACATTGGCAGGTGTAGGGTCTACAACAGTAGTAAACAACATTGAAGTTGTTGCTAACGTGGATGACGGTGTTGAATTCTTCGGAGGATCAGTAAACGCTTCGAATATTGTTGTTTGGGCACAAGGTGATGATGCATACGACATCGACCAAGCTTACTCAGGTACTATTGACAACTTCGTATACGTAGCAGGTCCTGATTCTGACCACGGTATGGAAGTAGACGGTCCAGAAGGTACAATAGGTGCTGGATTTACAGCAACCAACGGAACGCTTTACGGCATGAGCGCAGAGATTGCGGACTTCCGCGATTCAGCTATGGGTAACGTTCAAAACATCTACATCACTGGTTTTGACGATGCTGGAGATTGGGAGATTGACGAAACTGGTAGTGCTTACAATTACGAAAACGGTTTGTTGAACTTCGCAGGCATCGAAATCAATATGACGAACTATTCTGCAGATAAAACTCTTGCTGAAGTATTCATGGATAAATCAGGCGCCATATCTGCCTGGGATCCTACGACGTTTGCAACAGTCGTTACCGCTCCTACAGTGGGTGCGGACGAAAGCAAACTCGCATGGACATATGCTGCCATGAAAGGCGCATTCTAAGCTCCTGCACTTAACATAAAGTTAAAGGAACATTAAAAGGCTCGAGACATTGGTTTCGAGCCTTTTTTCGTGTTTTGCACTTTGAAATGAACTAGACTTTCTATGAAAATCAAAGCGCTATTTACAGCACTTCTATTCAGCGTACTTTCTTACGCACAGAATGGGATCATCCGCGGAACTGTGTACGAAGACGAAACCAGCGAAGCACTCTTTTACGCTAATGCTCAAATACCTTCTACTGGAGCAGTAGCATTCACGGATTTCGACGGAAACTTTGAATTAAGCTTGGAGCCAGGTACCTACGATCTAGAGATAAGCTTTTTGGGTCTGGCCACGTTGACTATTTCAGATGTAAAGGTAGAAGCAGGTAAAGTCACTGCTTTTGAAAACCTTCGTTTGATGCCTTCTACTAATGAGTTGATGACAGTAACTGTAACTGCATCGGCTATGCGCAATACTGAAAGTGCACTTCTCGACGTAAAGAGGAAAAGCGTCACCGTAATGGACGGTATCTCTGCACAGAACTTTAAGCGTGTAGGTGATGGTAATGCTGCTGCAGCGGTAACGCGTGTGCCAGGTGTAAGTATTCAAGGCGGTAAATATGTGTTCGTGCGTGGTCTAGGTGACCGTTATACGAAGACCCAGCTGATGAGCATGGATATTCCTGGGTTGGATCCAGACAGAAACTCGCTACAGATGGATATCTTCCCAACCAACATCCTTCAAAATATCGTAGTTCTTAAAACACTTACAGCAGATTTGCCTGCAGATTTCTCAGGCGGTTTGGTGAATATTGAATTGGTCGATTTTCCAACGAAAAAGACATTGAGCATCAGCTCTTCTTTGGGATACACCCCAGGGATGCACCTTGTTCAAGGCTTAGGGCACCAAGGATCCATGACCGATTTCTTAGGATTTGACAGCGGTTTCAGAACCAACCCACTATCGAGCCAATACATCTACAGCGGTATTCCAAACCCAGCTTTGGACGACCCAACGACCACAGAGCTTACCCAAAGCTTCGCACCTGTACTCGCAGCACAATCTCGTTTGATGCCTGTAAACGGTTCCTTGGGAATTAGCGGCGGTAACCAAATCAAAAAGGACAACGGTAAGACCATCGGTTACAACGGTTCCTTCTCGTATAAGGCCAACACCAACTTCTTTGGAAGTATGGGCAGCGACTCAACGCGCATGTACGAGCAAAACTTCTACCGTAAAGGGAACCTTCCGAACCAATACAACTTGCTTGCTGACCGTACTCAAAAAGGGTCTTTGGCAGTGAACAATGTCTTTATGAGCGGTCTATTCGGCTACTCGATTAAAGACGACAACGATAAGTACAGATTCACCTTGATGCACTTGCAAAACGGTGAGACGCGTACGGGCCGATTCATCGAAACAGCTTCTATCGAAAACTCTTTCGAAGGTTTGAGAGACAACCTCGAATACTCAGAGCGTTCAATTACTTCTGCCCTATTCAACGGTCAACACAGCCGCAAAGACAACGATTTAAAAATCGATTGGAGAATTGCACCAACCTTTAGCCGCATTGCAGATAAAGACATTCGCTCTACTTCATTCCGTACAGAAGACAACGCTTTTGTGATTGCACCGGGTGAAACTGGTTTCCCAAATAGAATCTGGCGTAACTTGAACGAATTCAACCTCTCGAACCGTATTGATGTAACGCGTAATCACGAGGTTCGTGGACGCGATGCAAAATTCAAATACGGCGCCAGTTACACCTTCAAATACCGTGATTACGAAATCTTGCGCTACCAGTTGCGTACAAAATCAATGGGCGATCTACCTTCCCTTTCAGGTAATGCAGATGACCTTCTATCAGATGAATACATCTGGAATGTTGGAACAGATGCAGGTACGTACTACAGCGGTAACTACGAGGCGAACAATGCCTACCAAGGTATCCAAAGCAACTTTGGCGCCTATGTGAATGAAGAATTCAGCATGAATGCTTTAATGAAGGTAGTTGTAGGTCTTCGCTTGGAGCGTTACGACCAATTCTACACAGGTGTTGACCAGCAAGAAGCTGCTGCGCCAGGTACCGGTTTGAATTACTACTGGGAGCCTGTTCTAAATAACTTCAACCTGTTCCCTACGGCGAACTTCATCTACAGCGTGAACGAGAACAGCAACCTACGTCTAGGTGCTTTCCGCACGGTAGCCCGTCCTTCGTTCAAGGAGAAATCGGCTGCACAGATTGAGGATGTCTTGACGGGTATCACCTTCATTGGTAACCTTGATCTTCAAAACACTATCATTAGCAACTTGGATGCACGCTATGAATACTTCTTCGAAGGCGGTCAGACTGTTGCCCTTTCTGGATTCTACAAGTACTTCCAGAACCCAATCGAGCTTGTGGCTTACTCTGCTGCCGCTCCTT
>JGI20157J14317_10001545_pt1 | contig 21023 bp, 18 predicted proteins | sample COG_07_FD_14317 | JGI IMG/M metagenome (IMG submission 14317)
GCTCGAACCTAGACTCTTCTGGACCAAAACCAGACGTGTTGCCAGTTACACCATAGGCCAGTGTAATGAACGGCAAATTTAATATAAATTTGGAATTACGCCACTTATTAAAAAAAATTTTGTTTTATTAATTAAATTAATAGTCAGATCTTATCAAACTCCAAATAATTAACCCTATAAAAATTATAAAAAGAATACTAAAACAACCGCAACCTTTAGAAAGAGTATCCATTGTGTTATCACCTCTTTTTCTAATTATTAACCCTAATATTAAACAAAATGCTAATAAACCTAATAACTCCATTGTTCTTAATTAATTATATTTAGTCTATTGACTTTAATTTAAAATATTATTAAATATTAGAAGCAATAGCAACAAAAATCCAAAGTATTACATTTTTAAAAATAATTGATTTCAAATTTGTTTTAATGTAATTAGAAACAAAAAAAGTAATACATATAAAAACTAAAGCAAAAAGGGAAAAAAATATAGTGTTTTCAATTGGATCACTATTCTTAATTGAATCATATGTTAAATAAGAAAAAAAAAGAAAACCGCTGAACGAAAAATTTTTAAATGTATTTATAATACTCATTTTTAAAGTTTAAGATTATTGTTATATCACATTTATAAATTTAATACTATTTACTCAATTTTCATTTCTAAAATTTCCCAATTATCAATATTACGACTACAAACCCTAATCGTAACTTTTAATATTCTATATATGAGCGGGTTTGAATTATTTAAAGTAAAGTTTCAGCTAGACAAATAAATTATATTTAAAATATTTATTGATAATATTGTTTAAATTCGTCAATCAATTATTTGATAAATGAATATTAGAAAATTTGAAAAAATAAATAGTGTAACAGGATTAGTTGTTTTTTTAATTGCACTTGCCACTTATTTTCTTACGGTTGAACCTACAGCAAGTTATTGGGATGCTGCTGAATACATCTCAACATCAGCAAAATTACAGGTGGGACATCCACCAGGAGCTCCGTTATTTCAAATGATTGGTGCATTTTTCTCCTCATTCGCCTCGAATCCTGAGGATATTGCATTTATGGTAAATATGATGTCTGTCTTCGCTAGTGCATTTACTATTTATTTACTCTATTTAACGATAGTAATAATAGGACGTAAAATTATAGTCGTTTCTGACAAAATTTCTAACGAAAATGCAATTAAAATAATAAGCTCATCAACCATAGGAGCGCTATGCTTTACATTTTCTGATAGTTTTTGGTTTAACGCAGTTGAGGCTGAAGTCTATGCCATGGCTACATTTATAATGGCTCTTCTATTTTGGCTAGGATTTAAATGGGAAGCAGATATGGAAAACGAAAGAGGGAATAGATGGCTTATTTTAATTTCTTTTGTTGTGGGACTTTCATTTGGTGTACACTTCATGGGCCTTTTGGCTATTCCAGCAATTGGAATGATTTATTTTTTTAAAAAATATCCAAATCCTAACTTAAAAAGCTTTTTGATTGCAAATATTCTTTCTGTCACTGTTTTGCTCTTTATTTTTAAACTCCTTTTGCCTTCAACTTTGGGCCTCTTTGGATACCTTGAAGTTTTCTTTGTGAATAGCCTTAGACTACCTTTTAATTCAGGAACAATTTTTTCATCTATTTTAATAATTACTCTATTTACTCTTTTATTAAGTTACACTAAAAAGAAAAATTGGGTTAATACAAATGTCCTAACGCTTTGTGTGATGTTTATTTTTATAGGATTTTCAGCTTGGCTTATGATTCCAATTAGATCCAANGCNAATACTGTGATTAATGAAAATTCGCCNTCAGATGCTAGAGCTTTACTTGCTTACTACAACTTAGAACAATACCCAGAAACAAAACTTTTTTACGGACCAATGTTCTCTGACGCCTATGCAGGTCAAGATGAAACCAACCCATATAAGGATGATAAACCCAAATACGAAAGAGACGATAAGACAAAAAAATATATAATTGTAAATGATTGGGAATCTGGGAAAATTAATTCTAATAGCAAGCATCTTGGTCTTCTTCCTCGAATGTGGAGTTCAGAACATGCAATAAACTATATGAACTATTTTGGGTTTTTAGATTTTCAAATTAAGCCGGAATATCTTGCAGAAACTAATTTTAGAAAACTTGTAAATGAATTTAATCAAAGTGTTGCTAAAGGTGACATAGATGCTGAAGGATATCACAAGTTTTTAAGTGAGTATGGAGGATATCTTGATATTGAAAAACCATCATTATTTAATAATTTAAAATATCTATTTAAATATCAGATTGGGTCAATGTATGTAAGATATTTTATGTGGAATTTTAGCGGTCGACAAAATGATGTTAAATGGGAATATGATTTGTTGAACGGTAACTGGATTTCAGGTATAAATTTTATAGATGAATTTAGACTTGGACCTCAAAGTAATTTACCTTCTGATCTTAAAAACAATAAGGCTAGAAACACTTATTATATGCTTCCTCTTATCTTAGGATTAATAGGGCTTATTTTTCTTTTCAATAAAAATAAAAATCTATTTTGGATTGTTATTCTACTGTTTCTTTTTACTGGATTAGCTCTAAAGATTTATTTAAATGAAAGAGTTTTTGAACCACGAGAAAGAGATTATGCACTAGTTGGCTCATTTTATGTTTTTTCTATTTTTATTGGTCTTAGTTTATATTCAATCTCAAATTCATTTAAAAAAATACTTTCTGAAAAAATATCCGTTCCTATATTAAGTATATTATTACTTTGTGTTCCTATTTTAATGGGTTATCAAAACTGGGATGACCACGACAGATCTGACAGGTACACAGCTCAATCTTTGGCTAAAGCTTATTTAAATTCTATTGACAAGGATAGAGATGCCATGATTTTTACAATTGGAGACAATGATACTTTTGCCTTATGGTACGCTCAAGAAATTGAAAATTATAGAACTGATGTAAGGACTATTAACACAAGTTTGATAGCAACAGATTGGTATATGGATCAAATGAAAAGACGTACCTATAATAGTAGTCCAGTTCCTTCTCAACTTAAACACAGTCAATATGCATATGGAATCAGAGATTATATTAAATATGAGGCTTTAATAGATTCTGTTAGGTGGGATATTAAAGATTTTATGAACTGGGTTTCTAGTGATCACCCTCGAACTAAATATAAAAACCTATTGACTCAATATGGAGCTGATTTAAATAATATTCCGTTGTTTACTCAAAATATGGTCTTTTATCCAACTAACAAAATTAGAGTCCCCGTTAACAAAAAAAATGTTTTAGAAAGTGGTATTGTTAAAGCTGAAAATGAAGATTTAATTTTAGACTACATAGATATCGACCTTCCAACTAGTGGTCTGTACAAAAATCAATTATTAATGCTAGATATATTGGCAAACAATGATTGGAAAAGACCTATTTATTTTACTGGTGGAAGTTATAATGATGCTGAATATTTATGGATGAAAAATTTTCTTCAACTTGATGGTCTTGTCTATAAGCTTATCCCAATTAAAACAGAAATTAACAAAAATAATCCTTACGAAATGGGGCGTGTAGATTCCTCATTAATGTATAATATTGTGAAAAGCTGGGAATGGGGGAACTCGGATAGTTCTGAAATCTATCACGACCCCGAAACTAGAAAAAACAGTATTTCTTTTAGAGGGAATCTTCACAGACTTGCCAAACAACTTATATCTGATAATGAAAATCAAAAAGCAGAAGAAATTCTAGATCTGTCTATTCAAAAAATGCCAATAGATTATTTTGGCTACTATAGTCTTTTAGAACCTTATATTTCCACTTATTATAAACTTAAAAAGTTTGAACAAAGGAGATAATTTGTTTGAAAAACTCTCAGTTAAATACGATGAAAATTTAAATTATTATTCTCAACTATCTAATTCAAAAACTTCAAAATTTTCAATTTACAGTTTTGCAGAGAATATTATTACTGATACAGAAAGATACAGGTCTCTTCTTGAAACACTTTTAAAATCTGAAAATAATATTTTAAAATCCAAAGCCATAAAACAATTTATAAATTCAACTGAGTTTGTTTCTGAACTTTACGGGGATTATGAATACTATACTCTTTTAAGTCCGTTTCTAAATCAACTTTTTATCTCAGACGATAATGAGTTTGCCAGAGATTTATATATCAAAATATCTTCTCAGTTCAAGGAAAGACTTACAATAATCATGTCTATGCAAAGTGATGAAAAAGCGGAATATTCTCAATCAATTCTAAACGATTATTTTGAGCTGAGATCTTTAGTTGAAATAATTCAAAAATATGATGCCAAAAAGGAATATGTAATAGAAGAAGTTAAAGAATTACAACAAATTCAAGAAAGCTTAAATAAAATCATTAATTAAATTTATCAAAGTATTAGCGTCTTGCTCACCACTTTGTCTCCAAACCATTTCTCCAGATTTATAAATCATCAATGTTGGTAATCCTTTTACCCTAAGAGCTTCTGAGAGTTCATTATTTTGATCCACATTAATTTTAATTACTTTCCCTTTATCACCAATAGCGGCAGCAACATCTCTTAACACAGAATGCATTGCTTTTGAAGATTCGTCCAAATCACCATAAAAATCTAATAGTATCGGAACTTTTACATTTATAAGTTCACCAAATTTTGACATAAGTAAACATTGAGTTTATAATAAAATTAAGGATTTTTTAAAAAACTATGCTTTTTTAAGCTTAATCACAGATATTTCAGGATAAACGCCTACTCTACCAGGGAACCCCAAAACGCCAAATCCTCTGTTAACATTTAGAAATTGCTTATTTTTATTATAAACCCCAGCCCAGTATTTATAAGCCCATTTCACAGGGCTCCATTTAATCCATCCAGGAATTTCAATACCAAACTGCATTCCATGCGTATGACCACTTAATGTTAAATGAAAGTGAGTTTCGTGATCAATCAATACTTTGTCCCAATGAGAAGGGTCATGACTCATAACAATTTTAAAGTCAGAATTTGTAAGACCAGTACAAGCCTTATCAATGTCTCCTTTTTTCTTGAATCGACCTTTTCCCCAGTTTTCTACTCCGATAATGGAAATAGCACTGTTGTTTATATAAATTTTAGTATTCTGATTTAATAATAAATTAAAGCCCATTTCTTTTTGAATATCTAAAAGTAGTTGAAAATTTAATTTTTTATCCTTCTCAGACTTCCATTGAACATAATCACCATAATCATGATTCCCTAAGACTGAATATTTACCATCAATAGCCTCAAGTTTTGAGAATAAGGTCTTCCATTTAATTAATTCATTTGCCTTATTATTTACTATATCACCAGTAAACAAAATAAGATTTGATTTTTGCTTATTAATTAAATCGACAGCATATTTTACACTTTCTATACTATCCAGACTTCCACTATGAATGTCTGAAATATGAGTTATTTGGTAACCATCAAAATCATCTGGAAGATCATCAAATTTTAACTCATAATTGNATACTTTATAATTGTACCTTCCCTTAAATATACCATGAATAACAAATGGAATTGGAATAGAAGCAACCAAAATTGCCAGTTTACTCAAAAACTCTCTTCGTTGAACCAAAAAAGAATCTGATGAGCTTGAAAAAAAGAATTTAATTGTTGATTCAAAGACTCGAACCACATCTTCGAAGAAAAGAAAAGATATTATAATCAACTTAAAACACAATAAAGTAAATAGCAGAGCAAATGGAACAGATAAATAATTATAAAAAATGTCCGAGTAATCTAAGTTTTGATAATAAATATTAAATAATCTAATAAAGAAATTAGCAAATACAATTACATTTATAACTGTATAAATTTTTATTATCCAATTGTTTTTAGATAATGTTTTAAAGGCTTGAAAAGCGTATATTTCAATTAATAAAAAAACAACAATAATAAATGCCCATCTCAATATTATAATTTTTTAAATTAGAAGTCAAAAATATATAATATATATATATGAACAATAGAAAAAAACTATTCTTAGTTGATGCCTATGCATTAATTTTTAGAGGATATTATGCATTTATAAAAAACCCAAGAATAAATTCTAAAGGAATGGACACTAGTGCTATTATGGGTTTTATGAATTCAATATTGGATTTAATTAAGAGGGAAAAACCAGATAATATTGCAGTTGCATTTGATTTGGGAGGGTCTAGTGACAGAGTTGAAATGTTCGAAGAGTACAAGGCAAATAGACACGAAACGCCTGACGCAATTAAAATTGCAGTTCCTTACATTCATAGTATATTAAAAGCAATGGGAATCCCAATTTTAATAAAAAAAGGATATGAAGCAGATGATATAATCGGAACAGTTGCAAAGGATGCAGAAAAAAATAATTACCAGGTCTTTATGGTAACACCAGATAAAGATTTTGCTCAGCTAGTTTCTGAAAACATTTTCATGTATAAACCTGCTAGAATGGGAAATGGTATTGAAATATGGGGAATTAAAGAAGTTCAACAAAAATTTGAAGTTACAGATCCTAAACAAGTAATTGACTTTTTGGGCATGATGGGTGATTCTGTTGACAATATACCTGGTTTACCAGGTGTAGGCGAAAAAACTGCTAAAAAATTTATTAATCTTTACGGGTCAATGGAAAAATTACTTGAAAACACATCTGAAATTAAAGGAAAATTAAGAGAAAAAATTGAGCTTAATAAAGAAAAAGGTATTCTTTCAAAAAAGTTAGCGACTATCATGCTAGATGTCCCTATTGAATACGATTTTGTCGACTTTAAATTAGACGATCCCAATCATAAAAACGTTTATGAAATTTTTGAAGAACTGGAGTTTGTCAGAATGAAAGAGAATTTTAAAAGAATTTTTATTGAAGAAGAGAAGGATGATTTAGTTAAAGAACAGCCTTTAACAGTTGAAAAGAAAGATATTCAATATGATTTATTTAGTGTTCCCGGTCAATCAAGAACAACTTTAAGTAAAGAAAAAAACACCTTTTTAAATTCATCTAAATTTTATCAAAAAAACGAAAGTAAACTTTCAAAAAAACTAACCCTGTCCATTTTAAGAAAACAAGATACTATATCAGTTGAAATATTTAAGTTTAAAGAAAAAGAAAATTGTTTTGGATTAAGTTTTAGCTGGAACAAAGACAAAAGTTATTTTATCACACTAGAAAAAAAAGATTCTCAAACGTTAAATGAAATCAAAAATTTATTTCAGAGGGAAGATTTAAAAATTATTGGATTTGACTTAAAGCATCAGTTTAAACTTTTAAATGATTTAGATATAAAGATTGAAGGAAAATATTTTGATAATAAAATAGCTCATTATTTGGTTAACCCTGACCTTAATCACGATTTTAAAACATCTTGTCAAACATATTTGAATTATTCTCCAGATTTAAATAACGAATCTGAAATTCAAATTTGTATGGAAAAATCAGATTTAAATTTTCAATTAAGTAACCAATTAAAAAAAGATTTAAAAAAAGGAGAACTACTAAATCTTTTTGAAGATATAGAAATGCCTTTACTAAGAGTATTGTCTGTTATGGAAATTAATGGTATAAAACTAAACTCATCTTTTTTAAATGAGCTTTCAATAAAATTTCATAGAGAACTTAATGAACTTGAAAAAATAATTTTTGAAATTTCAGATGAAAAATTCAATCTAGCCTCACCTAAACAACTTGGAGAAGTCCTTTTTAATAAAATGAAAATTGTAGAGAAACCAAAAAAAACAAAATCTGGTCAATTTTCAACAAGTGAAGAGATTTTATCAAAACTTTCCTCAGAACATTTAATTGTAGAAAAAGTACTCGAATGGAGATCATTACAAAAATTATTAAACACCTATGTAGATGCGCTTCCAAAACAAATAAATTCTAATACTTTGAGAATTCATGCTGAATTTAATCAAGCTGTAGCTTCAACTGGGAGGTTAAGTAGTAATAACCCTAATTTACAAAACATTCCAATTAGAAATCCAAGAGGAAGAGAAGTTAGAAAAGCTTTTATTTGTAATAATGAAAATTATACTATGCTTTCTGCTGATTACTCACAAATTGAACTACGGGTTATAGCTTGTTTAAGTGAAGATCCTAACATGATTTTAGCCTTTAAAAATGATCAAGACATTCACAGCTCAACAGCTGCAAAAGTATTTGGTATTGATATAAACGAAGTATCTTCTGAACAAAGAAGTAACGCTAAAACTGTAAATTTTGGGATTATTTATGGTGTTTCAGCATTTGGACTTAGTAATCAAACTTCTTTGTCAAGAAAAGAATCAAAAGAATTGATCGAATCCTATTATGAAGCATATCCTAAATTAAAAAATTATATCTCATCCCAAATAAATTTTGCTAGAGAAAATGGTTATGTTGAAACAATTTTAGGAAGAAAGAGATATTTAAAAGATATTAATTCAAGAAATCCTATTGTAAGGGGAGCTTCAGAAAGAAATGCAGTAAATGCTCCGGTTCAAGGTAGCGCCGCAGACATTATAAAACTTGCAATGATTAATATTCAAAATAAAATAGAAAAAAATAATTTTAAATCTAAAATGCTAGTTCAAGTTCATGATGAATTAGTCTTTGAAATTCATAAAGATGAAATGAACGAGATGAAAAAAATAATTCAAAATGAAATGGAAAATGCATATGATATAACAATACCTTTAAAAGTAGACATGGGAACTGGATTGAACTGGTTTGAAGCACATTAATAATTTGTTTAATTACTGGTTTGCAGATTTGATTTATTATTGTAGATTTGCAGGCCAATTAAAGGCATGTATAATGCTTTTTTAAAATTAAATATTTTGGATTCTTTAACATACAAAACAATCTCAGCAAATAAAGAAACAGTTGACAAAAACTGGGTTATTGTTGATGCAAGTGGACACGCTCTAGGAAGAATGTGCTCTAAAATAGCTAAGCTTATCAGAGGTAAATACAAGCCTAGCTTTACACCTCATGTTGACTGTGGAGATAACGTTATTGTTATTAATGCAGAAAAAATAACGCTTTCAGGAAACAAATGGGAGAACAAAGAATACATTCGACATACTGGATATCCTGGTGGACAAAGGTCGTTAACTGCAAGAGAACTTTTTGATAAAGATCCTGCTAGATTAGTTGAAAAATCTGTTAAAGGAATGCTTCCTAAAAATAAATTAGGTGCCGCTCTTTTCAGAAATTTAAAAGTTTATGTTGGTGAAAACCATAAGCATGAAGGACAAAATCCAAAATTGATAAATTTAAATGATTTAAAATAATATGGAAGTAATTCATAAAATAGGAAGAAGAAAAAAATCAGTAGCTAGAGTATACCTTTCAAAAGGTAAAGGTTCATATTCAATAAACGGAAAATCTCTAAAAGAATATTTTCCAACTGATATTCTTCAGTATAAAGTTAATCAGCCTTTTGCTATAACTGAAACAAGCTCCTCTTACGATGTTAAAGTAAATGTTTATGGTGGTGGGATAAATGGACAAGCCGAATCTGTAAGGTTGGCTATATCAAGAGCATTATGTCAAATTGATGAAGAAAATCGTCCGGCACTAAAGAAAGAAGGTCTTTTAACTAGAGACCCTAGAATGGTTGAAAGAAAGAAATTTGGTCAGAAGAAAGCAAGAAAAAAATTCCAGTTCTCGAAACGTTAATTCGATTCGATAATTGTTTAAAAGTTCATACAAATATTGAAATTAACCTGTTGTCGTATTTCGCTTAGCGAAAGTTAGTTTAGCATCTAAATAAATTTTTAATTTATTGCTAATCATACGGAACGTAAACTAAAAAAAATGACAAAAATTGAAATTAAACCTCTATTAGAGGCTGGTGTTCATTTTGGACACTTAACAAGAAAATGGAATCCAAATATGGCTCCTTTCATTCACATGGAAAAGAATGGAATTCATATTATTAACCTTTACAAAACTGCATCTAAAATTGAAGAAGCCTCTTCGGCTTTATCCAAAATCGCTTCCTCAGGAAGAAAAATTTTATTTGTAGCCACTAAAAAACAAGCAAAAGATCTTGTTTCTAAAGCTGCTGCTGAAGTTAACATGCCTTACATTACAGAAAGATGGCCAGGCGGAATGCTTACAAATTTTGTAACAATTCGAAAAGCTGTTAAAAAAATGTCTGCAATTGACAGAACAAAACAAGACGGCACTTTTGAAGCTTTATCTAAGAGAGAAAAATTACAAATTGATAGATTAAGAGCTAAATTAGAAAAAAACCTTGGTTCTATAACTGATATGACTAGGCTTCCTGGTGCTTTATTTGTTGTAGATATTAGAAGAGAACATATTGCTATTCGTGAAGCACAAAAATTAAATATTCCAATTTTTGCAATGGTTGACACAAATTGTGATCCTAGAGAAGTTGACTATGCAATTCCCTCTAATGATGATGCATCTAAATCTATAGATATTGTTTTAAACCATGTTTCATTAGCTATTAAGGAAGGTTTATCCGAAAGAAAAAAAGAAAAAGAGGTTGCTGAGGTTAAAAAAGAAAAAGAAGAAGGTTCAAAAAAATCTGATGAATCGTCCAACGAAAATGCTGAGGTTAAAACTGATGTAAAAGAAAAAAAGAAAAGAACAAGAGTCTCTAAAAAAATAGAAGAATAATTATGACAAAAATAACTGCATCCGAAGTAAACAATCTTAGAAAAATTTCCGGAGCTGGAATAATGGATTGTAAAAATGCCTTAGTTGAAGCCAATGGTGATACTGAAGCTGCTATTGAGATTTTAAGAAAAAAAGGTCAAAAAGTTGCTGCTAAAAGAGCTGATAGAGAATCTTCTGAAGGAGCTGCAATTGCAAAAGTTAGTTCAGATAATTCTACTGGAGTTATTATTTCTCTTAACTGTGAAACAGACTTTGTGGCTAAAAATGAAAGCTTTGTTGCCTTAGCAAATGAACTTGCTGAATTAGCTATTTCTCATGAAACATTAGATGATTTTTTAAAATGTCAAATTGACTCAATGACAGTAAGCGAAAAATTAATTCAACAAACTGGAGTAATTGGAGAAAAACTAGTTATTGGTAACTTTGAAAAAGTTTCTGCTGGATATGTTGGAAAATACATTCACGCTGGTAATAAAATTGCCACTTTAGTAGGATTTTCAAAATCTGTTGAAGGCATTGAAGAAGCTTCAAAAAATGTTGCTATGCAAGCAGCTGCGATGAACCCTATAGCGCTTGATGAAGATGGTGTTGATCAAAAAACAATTGAAAAAGAAATTGAAATAGCCAAAGATCAGCTTAGGCAAGAAGGTAAGCCTGAAGCTATGCTCGATAATATTGCAAAAGGGAAATTGAAAAGATTTTTCAAAGATAACACCTTAGTAAATCAAGCTTATATTAAAGATAATAAACAAAGTGTTGCAAACTATGTTAAATCTGTTGATAGTGATTTAATAGTCACAGATTTTAAAAGAGTAAGTTTATCCTAGTTTTTTTAAACACTCAACACTATTCTTTTTTTAATTTAATTGTAATCATTAACTATATTTACATTAATGATTTATAAAAGAGTATTACTTAAACTTAGTGGTGAAGCATTGTTGGGCGAAAGGAGTTATGGAATTGATCCTAAAAGAATAGCTCAATATGCTAAAGAAATTAAATCCGTTACAGAACTTGGTCTAGAAGTGGCTGTGGTTATTGGAGGTGGTAATATATTTCGAGGTGTATCTGCCGCTAGCAATGGAATTGATCGTGTTCAAGGTGACTATATGGGAATGCTTGCAACAGTAATTAATGGAATGGCATTGCAAAGTGCACTTGAAGAAGAAAACGTACAAACAAGGCTACAAACGGCTATAAAAATTGAAGCAGTTGCGGAACCTTATATTAAAAGAAAAGCTGTAAGACATTTAGAAAAAAAAAGAGTGGTGATTTTTGGAGGAGGTACAGGAAACCCTTTTTTTACAACTGATTCTGCTGCTGTTTTAAGAGCAATAGAAATTAGTGCTGATGTAATCTTAAAGGGGACTAGAGTTGATGGAGTTTATGATTCTGATCCAGAAAAAAATGATAATGCCATTCAATATGACACTATTTCCTTTAGCGATGTATTAAAAAAGAATTTAAAAATAATGGACTCCACAGCATTTACTTTAAGTCAAGAAAATAACTTGCCTATAATAGTTTTCAATATGAACAAAACAAGTAATCTATTGAAATTAATCAAAGGCAAAAAAATTGGAACATCTATAAAAAATTAATTTTGGAAGAACTAGAATTTATTATTGAAGCATGTGAGGAATCTATGACAAATGCAATAAAGCATCTTGAAAGAGAATTATTAAACATTAGAGCTGGAAAAGCAAATCCGACTATGCTTTCAAGTGTCAAATTAGAATACTATGGGTCAACCACTCCATTGTCTCAAATAGCTAATATTAACACTCCAGATGCTCAAACCCTTTCAGTTCAACCCTGGGAAAAAGATAAATTACAAGATATCGAAAAAGCAATTCAAATTGCTAATTTAGGATTCAACCCTATGAATAATGGAGAATCAATTATAATAAATATTCCTCCTCTGACTGAAGAAAGAAGAAAAGAATTAGTTAAAATTGCAAAGTCTGAAATTGAAGATGCTAAAATTAGTATTAGAAATTCTAGAAAAGATGCTAATAATGAAATTAAAAAAATTGAAATTTCCACAGATCAAAAAGCAATTTCTGAAGAAGAAATTCAAACTTTAACTGATAATTACATCTCTAAAATAGACCAAATTTTCTCATCTAAAGAAAAAGAAATACTCTCTATTTAAACTACATATTTTGAACAAATTAGTCCATGAGTAAATTAAAAAATTCCATAGGTTGGGAAAAGTTTGCTCGTTTAATTTTAAGAAATAGAATCTTATTATTAATACTGGTTTTAGTAAATACCATTTTTCTTTCAACTCAATGGAAAAATATTCGTTTCAGTTATTCTGAGGCTAATCTAATGCCTAAAGACCACCCTTTTAATGTAGCTTATGATAATTTTGTAGATGTATTTGGTGAAGAGGGTAACCTTTTAATAATAGCTGTAAATGATTCACTGTTATTTGATAAAACAAATTTTAATGCTTGGATAAAACTCAGTGACTCTTTCAAATCAAAGAAAGAAGTTAATAATGTTCTTCACGTTGGAAACTTTCCGATAATATCAAAAAATAAATTAAATAAAGAATTTATAATTGATTCTTTGATAAATGAATCATTCACAAGCAATAAAAAAATAGCTGAATTTAAAACTTTACTGTTTAATGATTTTCCTTTCTATGAAAATATTTTATTCAATAAAAAAACCGAAACAATACAAACAGCCATATACTTAGATAAAAAAGTAATTAATAATATTGAGCGAATAGATTTTGTAAATAATGTGTTCATTCCCTCAATAAAAGAATTTGAAAAGCAGAGCAATCTAAATGTTAGGGTTTCTGGTATGCCCTACATTAGAACTATGAATGCTCAAAATATTATGGACGAGATAGGTAAGTTTGTAATAATAGCTATTGTGTTACTATTTGCATATTCTTTTTCTTTTTTAGGTCATTCAGAGCTACATTAATTACTTTAAGTGTTGTGATTACTGGGGTGATGTGGGCCCTAGGAGTTCTTGGATTATTACAGTTTGAAATTACTGTTTTAACGGCATTGATACCACCACTTATAATTGTTATTGGAGTACCTAACTGCATTTTTTTAATAAACAAATACCAGCACGAAGTAAAAAAACACGGAAATCAAGCTAGATCATTGCAAAGAGTTATTTCTAAAATTGGTAATGCAACCCTAATGACAAATATTACAACTGCATGTGGATTTGCAACATTTATTTTGACTGACAGTCAGGTTTTAAAAGAATTTGGAGTAGTTGCATCAATAAATATCATGGTAATTTTTATACTGTCCATTTTATTGATACCTATCATTTATAGTTTTTTGCCGTTACCTAAAAAAAAGCATTTAAAACATTTAAATAATAACTGGTTAAATTCTTTTGTTGACTTTTTAGGTAATACAGTTAAAAAAAGAAGAATTCCAGTGTTTATAATTTCTATACTTTCTTTATGCATAAGTATTGTTGGAATGAATAAAATTGAAATTTCCGGGAACTTAATTGAGGATATGCCTGCAAANTCAGAATTTGTTAGAGACATTAAGTTTTTTGAAAAAGAATTTAAAGGAGTTCTCCCTTTAGAAATAATGATAGACAGTAGGAGAAAAAATGGAATTACTCGACTGGCTAACCTTAAAAGAATGAATGATTTTCATGAGCATATTTTAAAAATTCCTGAGCTATCAAATCCTATTTCGGTAGTTAATATTTCGAAGTACGTAAAACAGTCTTTTTATAATGGTAATCCTAATTATTTTCAATTACCATCATCTCAGGAAAACACATTCATTTCAGGATACCTAAAAAATTCAAATCTTAAGCTTGGTGAAAATAATAGTTACATTAATGAAACTGGTCAAATAGCTCGAATTACAACAATGATTGGAGAAATTGATACGGAAAGAATGGAAGGTATTGAGGCAAGTTTACTGAAAGGAATTAAATTATATTTCCCCGATGATAGATTTGATGTTACACTTACCGGAAAAACACTTGGCTATCTGAAGGGTACTAAATTTTTAATTAAGAACTTGCTTATTTCTCTTTTTTTAGCAATTATGCTTATATCTTTAATGATTACCTATTTATTTAGGTCATATAAAATGGTAATTATTTCACTCGTTCCTAATATCCTTCCTCTTCTTTTTACAGCTGGAGTAATGGGATTTTTAAATATTCCAATAAAACCGTCGACAATTTTAGTTTTTAGTATTGCTTTTGGTATATCAGTTGATGATACTATTCATTTTCTTGTAAAATATAGACAGGAGTTAATAGCTAATAATTGGAAAATCAGAAAATCTGTATTTTCTTCCTTAAGAGAAACTGGAATTAGTATGTTCTACACTTCTATTGTTTTATTTTTTGGGTTTTCAGTTTTCATGACCTCAAGTTATGGTGGAACAATTGCTCTTGGAGGACTAGTTTCTACCACATTACTTTTTGCAATGTTAGCTAACTTAGTTCTGCTACCTTCACTTTTAATCTCATTGGAAAAAAATATTTCAAATAAAATAGACATGAAGGATCCAAAAATAAAATTAGACTCAGATTAATTTTATAATAAACCAATTCAAAACTTTATATTTGAATCAGATTTTTAAAACATTTACTCAAACATGACANTTAAAGATTTATTTATAAACACCCCAATTTCAAAAACCATTAAGGTTAAGGGATGGGTAAAAACATTTAGAGCTAATAGATTTATTTCTTTAAACGACGGATCTACATTTCAAAGCATTCAATGTGTAGTGGATTATGAAAATACTGATAGTGAAATTTTAAATAATATAAACACAGGCGCTTCAGTTGAAATTTCTGGAATTTTAGTTGAAAGTCAAGGAAAAGGTCAAAAAATCGAAATTAAAGTTGAAGAAATTATAATACTAGGTAAATGTGACCCAGAAGATTATCCAATACAACCAAAAAAACATAGTTTAGAGTTTTTAAGAGAAAATGCTCATCTAAGAATTAGAACCAATACATTTAGTTCAATATTTAGAATAAGATCTAGTATTTCGTATGCAATACACAAATATTTTAAAGAGAGTGGATTTGTTTATATAAATACACCTGTAATTACTGGAAGTGATGCCGAAGGCGCTGGAGAAATGTTTAAAGTGACTACACTTGAAATTAATAATGCAGAATTAGATAATGCAAATAACATTGATTATTCTAATGATTTCTTTGGAAAAGAAACAAATCTTACAGTTTCTGGACAACTTGAAGCTGAGAGCATGGCAATGGGATTGGGTAATGTTTATACTTTCGGCCAACATTTAGAGCAGAAAATTCTAATACATCAAGACATTTAGCTGAATTTTGGATGGTTGAACCAGAAATGGCATTTTGTGATTTAGAGGACAACATGAACTTAGCAGAGGATTTTATAAAAAAGGTTTTAAAATATGTAATTAATGATTGTAAAGATGATTTAATTTTTCTCAATGAAAGATTAATAAATGAGGATAAAACAAAGCCCTTGAAAGATAGAAATGAGCTTAATTTAATTGAACGGTTAAACTTTGTTGTAAATAATGATTTTGTGAGAATAAATTACACTGAAGCATTTGATATTTTAAGGAACTCTAAACCTAATAAAAAGAAAAAATTTAAATATCCTATAAATGAATGGGGAGTTGATTTACAAAGTGAACATGAACGTTTTTTGGTTGAAAAACATTTTAAAAAACCAGTAATTATTCATGATTATCCTGCTAAAATTAAGGCTTTTTATATGAGAATGAATGAGGATGGCAAGACTGTTAGAGCAATGGATATCTTATTCCCCGGAATAGGTGAAATTGTTGGAGGTTCTCAAAGAGAAGAGAGATTAGATATTTTGAAAGAACGAATTTCAGAACTAAATATTGATGCAAAAGAATTGTGGTGGTATCTTGATTTAAGAAAATACGGAAGTGTCAAGCACAGTGGTTTTGGACTAGGGCTCGAAAGACTCATTTTATTTGCAACAGGGATGTCTAACATAAGAGATGTAATTCCGTTTCCAAGAACACCAAAAAATGCTGAATTTTAATATTTAATTCTTCAATAAGTTTTTTTGTATTTTTAATATTTAATAAAACAAATGCTCAAGCAGTTTTTACAATTAAAACTTTCTCAAAAATTATCTCCTCAACAAATTCAATTGATGAAATTGATAGAGCTTCCGCTTATGGAATTGGAAGATAGACTGTCAAGAGAAATTGAAGAAAATCCTGCTTTAGAAACAGGAAAAGAAAAAGAAGATGATTTATATGATAATGAATCTGACTTTGAACAAGAAACAAGAAATGATGATTCTGAGTTAAACGTTGAAGACTATCTTAGTGATGATGATATACCAGACTATAAATTAAAAACTAATAATTATAGTGATGATGATGAAGAAAAATCATTGCCCTTTGTTTCGGGGATAAGTTTCAATCAATTTTTAAAAAATCAATTAACCCCATTTTCTCTAAACAAAAATGATTCTAAAATTGCAGAATTTTTAGTTGGTAGTGTAGATCAATCTGGTTACATAAGAACAGATTTAATTGACATTGTTGACGACCTAGCTTTTACAATGGGAATTTATACTGACATTGAATCGGTTACTAAAGTTTTAAATAAAATTCATCTATTAGATCCCCCTGGTGTTGGAGCAAGGGATTTACAGGAATGCTTAATTCTTCAACTAAAAAGAAAAAAAGAATCAAAATCAGCAAGTAATGCTATAAATATTTTAAATAATCATTTTGATTTATTTATTAAGAAACATTATAAAAAAATAATTCATAAACTTAGTATCTCTGAAGATGAATTAAGAGAAGCAATAAAACAAATCGAAAAACTTAATCCTAAACCAGGCTCCGCATTTTCTGAACCAACAAAAATTAATTCAACTATAATTCCAGATTTTAAAATTGAAATTATTGACAATAAACTATCATTAAATTTAAATTCTAGAAACGCACCTGAACTTTTCGTTTCAAATGAATATAAAAATATGTTATCTGGCTATCAAGAAAATAAAAATATTTCCAAAAGTCAAAAACAAGCCGTTACATTTATTAAACAGAAACTTGATTCAGCAAAATGGTTTATTGATGCTATTAATCAAAGGAATCAAACACTTCTTATCACTATGAAAACCATAATGGAATTTCAAAATAAATATTTTTTAAGTGGTGATGAAAGCAACTTAAAACCAATGATATTAAAAGATATTGCAGAAAAAATCGGTATGGATATCTCTACAATATCAAGAGTTGCTAACAGTAAGTATGTAGATACTCCTTATGGAATAAAACTAATAAAATCATTTTTTTCAGAGGGAATAACTAATGATAANGGAGTTGAAGTTTCAACTATTGAAATNAAAAAAGAACTTCAAAACATCATCAATAATGAAAATAAATCAAAACCATTAACAGATGATGANCTTACAAAAAGAATTAATGAAAAAGGATACCCTATTGCAAGAAGAACGGTTGCGAAATATAGAGAAATGATTGGAGCTCCTGTAGCAAGATTAAGAAAAAAACTATAATGATAATTGATCTAACAATTATAATTGTTAATTATAAATCTTGGGGAAAACTAAAAAATTGTATAAAAAGTGTTCACAATCAAAGTCATATTAATACCCAGATTATCGTAGTTGATAATTTCTCAAATGACAATAAGTTTAAGCATTTTCAAAACGAATACAAACAAATAAATTGGATTGAAAATAAAAACAATTTAGGGTTTGCTAAGGCATGTAACATTGGTGCTTTAAAAGCAGAATCAAAATGGTTATTATTTTTAAACCCTGATACAATTTTAGAAAAAAACTCTTTAAGCTCTTTAATAAAGTATTCTATTTCAAATAAAGAACATAGATTAATTGGAATTAAACAATTAGATCAAAATGGCAGTAATACAAATGCATATGGATTATTTTTAAACATGTGGACAAGTACAGGTTTTTTTAGAATATTTAATAGAATATTAAAAGGTTTGACTTATAAAAAAATGAATTCTAAAGAAATATCATCTCCAGATTGGATTTCTGGATCATTTATTCTTTTAAGAAAAATTGATTTTATAAAACTAGATGGTTGGAACGAAAAGTATTGGATGTACTATGAGGATATGGATTTATGTAAAAAAGCTCAGCTTTTAAATTTAAAAGTGTCGTTATTCAATAATTGGAAATGTATTCATTTTCATGGAGAATCGTCTAGAAGAAATAGGACAATTACTGTAATGACAAAGTCTGAAGTTATAAAATCCTCTCATATATACATTCAAAATCATTTTAAAAATTTAAATGCTTTAAGCATTCATATAATACTTATTATTACAAAATTTATAGATCTATTATTTGGATCAATTATTTCATCAACTAAAAGTAAAATTTTAATGAATTGTCTTAAATATTGGAAAAAAGGTCTTATAAATGGAGATTGGAGTTCCGATAGAGCTAAAAGCAATTAGTTATTAACTTTGGTATAAAATAAATTTAGTCTCATTCGTTTATCAAAATTTTCTGCACTTGGGCTTGGACCAATAAGAACAGTTCCTAATGGATTTATAGCCGAAGATATAGGGGTAAATGTTGTATGATTGGAATTTTCAACTTCAATATTAATTGTATTATTAATATCTGATGAAACAACTAGACCAAGCTTTATGTTAATTGAATCTTTTCTAACAACATTCTTAATATGTTCACTAATCCTAATTTTATACATTAATCCGTTTTTATCCTCATCTAGTTCAATTAAACCTCCATGAACAACTTTATTTTGATAAGATTTTTGTCCAGCAGAGTTATCAACAAAATAATCAATGACTGGAGCTTTATTAACTAAATCATAAAGGTATAATCTAGATGGCTCAATAATTCCACCATTGGAGGATAGCATCTCCTTGTCAATATACATTGAAATATTCGCTTCATTTACCAACCAGTTTTTTGAACGAATCTCTTCTAAAACATCTGTTCCGTTATCGTCTTTAAATAATTCAATTTCTGCCATAACACCTTCTCCACCTTTAAGAAATACTCTTTCTGGATTTGAGATAGTATCAGCAATTGATGAATAAACAATTGCAGGATAAACATCATGTTTAAATGAATTAAGTTTAATTCCGTTTAATTTTAGCAAAAATTGCTTTTCTTCGTTATCAATTGTATCATCAGAAGTATCATCAGGGCTATCTTGATTATTATATTTCTGATATTCGTAAACAACTTTAATTTCAGCCTCGTTGAAATTTAAAATCATAAGTAATGGGTCGGAAAAATCATAGGTTTCTAAAACTATTCCCTTAAAATATAACTTAAAGTTATCTGAATTTGAAATGTCTTGAGAATCTTCTTTGTCTAAAATTTTTGATTGAAAAAAATCATTATTTAGTTCAACTCTAATCCTAGGAGATAATCTTTCTTTTACCAATTCTGACTCATCTGTGTCTTCCGTAGCTGGATCATCCTCTTTAAAAAAAATAAGCTCTTCTGAATTTATTGTTATTTGTTCATCAAACAAAACAGTACCAGAAAAATTATCAGCTATTGAATTGTTTGAATAGTATTTTTGAAATTTTTCAAAATTTTCATCAGCATCATATGATCTTAGAAAATAATCTAATTCACTTACCTTTAATTTGAAAGTAGCATTAATATTTCCTAATAAAGAATCTAACTCATATATAACTGTTCCAGTATTTGGATTTACTGATTCTGTGTCCTCACCGTCTAAAATTCCATCTCCATCCGTATCTTGATCTAAGGGATTTTGGCCATTATTATATTCAATAATATCAGCAACTCCGTCTCCATCAGAATCACTGTAAGGATCATTACTGTCTAAATCATAAAAATTGATAACTCCATCATTATCATCATCATCAACATTTGTAAAAAAAGGAATATCTAAATAAACATTTTTTATTTTTTCATTTTCAGGAATAGCAGCAATATTATCATCTAAGCCATTGATTTCAACTGATTCTGAAAAATCTCCAAATCTTGCTGTGGGATTATCAAAATTTATTTGACTTAAAAAGCTAGCTTTTGATTTACCATATAGTTTATCGTTGTATTCTCCAAGTTGAAATGTAGATAAGGAGTTTGCGACAAATGGAGGAATTTTTCGCATTTTTACATTTACTGGAACTTCTTCAATATCAGTACTAAAAGCATTATTATCGATTAAATTGAGACCGACAGTATTATAATCTTTGTTACAAGAGATAAAACCTATTAATAATGTTAGTATTAAGTAAAGCTTTTTCAAAATATTAATATAAAATCTTGTCGTTATAAAAGTCCATATATTCTTTTTCAAACCCCTCTTTAAATCCGCATTTTAGTACAGGTATTTTGGAATTCATAGCAACATCTAAAA
>JGI20157J14317_10001549_pt1 | contig 20987 bp, 16 predicted proteins | sample COG_07_FD_14317 | JGI IMG/M metagenome (IMG submission 14317)
CTCTATATTCGCTGTTTTTATTTCTTTATTTTCATTGTCTTTATCATTTTCATCATCTTCATTATCATTATTAGCATCATTATCATTAGACTCATCGTCTTCATCTCCAGATGAATTTTCAACTTCATCAGTATCTAATTTTTTTTTAGTTTTTTTATGATAATTTTGGGCTTTAAGAAAACCTTCAAAAATAACTTTTTCGTGTTTTCCTGTAAAAACAAGTTGTTCTTTCTTTTTACTAGTATCATTACTTTCAGTAGAAATTTTAATAGTTCTAATTTCAAGCGTAGCAGGGGTCATTTGGCACGCAAGTGTTCTACGCCAGATTAATTGATAAAGACGATTATGTTGTGATGTTAAACCATCCATATTTAATACACTTTCTTTAGTAAAATCAACGGGACGAATACATTCGTGTGCCTGTTGTGCTGAACTACTTTTTGTTTTATAAATTGTTTTTTTATAATAAGTATCTCCAAATTTACGTTCAATTTGGGTTTTAATAGATTTCATAGCATCCTCGGCAATTGCCGTTGAATCAGACCGCATATAAGTAATTGCTGATGCTTCATATAATTTTTGGGCTACTTTCATAGTTGTATCTGGAGACATACCTAATGTAATACTCGCTGATTGTTGAAGACTACTTGTAATAAATGGTGGTGGTGGGGAACGAGTTGAATTATTTTTAGTTAAACTTTTAATATTAAATGTTGCTTTATCTTCTTTAACATCTTTATATAATTTCTCAATAATAGATTTATCTTTTATTTCATCATCACACGTTGTATTAATAATATTTGTATTATTATTTAATGTATTAGATTTATTAATTGATTTATTATTTAATTTAGATACTGTTAAATGTTTCTTATCTAGAACAAAATCAGCATTTAATTTAAAATAAGAAGATGACTGAAATTTAGCAATTTCATTTTCACGTTCAATTATAAGACGTATTACAGGAGACATTACACGACCACAAGATAAATGAAAATTGCTAAATTCTTTCCACAATAATGGTGATATTTTAAATCCTATTAACCGATCAATTACAAGTCGAGCAAATTGAGAATTTACTTGTTTATGATCTAATAGTGTTATATTTTGAATAGATTTTAAAATAGCATCTTTAGTAATTTCTGTAAATAACGCTCTATATTGATTTTCAGGCTTAATATTTAATAATTCTGCTACATGAAAATATATGCTGTGTCCTTCCCTATCATTATCCATGGCTCCTATTATATATTTTGCATTTTTTGCTAATTTTTTTATATTATCTATAATATTTTTTTTTTCTTTCATATTAGTAAATGTTATAGAATAGTTATTATCACAATCAATCCCTAGACTATCATTTGAAATTTCTCTAATATGACCTTTTGTTGAAGATACAATATACTCATCACCTAAAAAACCTTGGATCTTAGAGACTTTTGATGGGCTCTCGACAAGAAACAAAATTTTATTAGACATCTTTTAGTGTTACTATTTATAGTTTTTAATATATATTATATTTTATTTTTAAATTTTAAAATTCAATTTTAAAATTCAATTTTAAAATTTAAAAATAATAATATAAAAACATAACTATGTATTATAGTATTAAAAAATATTTTTAAAATGAGCGAAGATATAGTTAATAATATTATATTATTAGAAACTATTAATGATGATATTATTAAAGTAAAAAAAAAATACATTCAAAAAAAATGTGAGCATGGAAAAAATAAATATATATGTGTCCCTTGTGGTGGTAAAAAACCTATTTATAAAGATAGAAAAAAAAGAGTACAAAAAAAATGTGAGCATGGAAAACGTAAAAATATATGTGTTTCTTGTGGTGGTATAGGTTTATGTATTCATAAAAGAGAAAAATATAGTTGCAAAGAATGTGGTGGTGTATCAATATGTAGTCATGGTCGTCGTAAATCTGCTTGTAAAGAATGTGGTGGAGTATCTATATGTGAACATAATAGAGTAAAAAATAAATGCAAAGAATGTAAAGGTGCTTCTATTTGCGAACATAATAGACAAAGAAATACTTGTAAAGAATGTGGTGGTGCATCAATATGTAGTCATGGGCGTCGTAAATCTGTTTGTAAAGAATGTGGTGGTGCATCTATATGTGAACATAATAGAGCAAAAATTGTATGTAAAGAATGTGGCGGTAATTCAATTTGTGAGCATAATAGAGACAAAAATAAATGTATAGATTGTGGTTGTCCTAGTTTATGTCCTCATAAAAGGCAAAAATCACAATGTAATGATTGTGGTGGTTCGGCTATGTGTATTCATGGAAGGAGAAGGACACGATGTAAAGAATGTGGTGGTCAAGAATTATGTATTCATACTAAAACAAAAAGATATTGTAAAATATGTGGTGGTTCTGGATTATGTAAATCTTCTTGGTGTGAAAAACAAAAAATAAATAAATATAATGGATATTGTATGACTTGTTGTATTCAAGTTTGTCCTGAAATTAAAATATCTAGAAATTATAAAACTAAAGAAAATGATGTAGTTGAAAGAATAAAAAATGTATTTCCAAATTTTACTTGGGTATGTGATAAAAAAATTCAAGATGGTTGTTCTAGAAAGAGACCAGATTTATTACTTGATTTAGGTAGTCATATTATAATTATTGAAGTTGATGAAAATAAACATACGGATTATGATTGTAGTTGTGAGCATAAAAGATTAATGGAATTATCACAAGATGTAGGTCATCGTTCAATTGTATTTATTAGATTTAATCCTGATAGTTACAAAGATGTTGATGGAAAAATAGTTAAATCTTGTTGGAGATTTACAAAACAAGGAGCAATGACAATTGCTAATATTACTTTGTGGGAAGAAAGAATAGAAACTTTAAAAAATCAAATTAAATATTGGATAGATAATAAAACTGAAAAAATAATAGAAATAATTGAATTATATTATTGACAAATTATAGTAGTTTCTAAATAATTATAAAATTATCTAAATTAATTCTTATATTCATAAACTAAATCTTTATATTTAAGTTTATATTCATCATATTGTAATGACTTTATTATTTTATCTTTTTTATTGTTTTTATTTCTCTTAGTTTCTTTTTTATAATTATTTTTTTCTTTTATAAAACAACAACATATATTTTTATAAAACCATTGAAACATTTTATATTTTCATTTTTTTATATAATTATAATTTTTTGTTTATATTATTATAATAAAAAATAAACTATTCATCCATTTTCATTAAATTATAAAATGATGTGCTGTTCTAATAGTTTTTATTGCTTGTATGTATTTCATTCCTAACTTATATTTATTATTTATTGTTTGAATAATTATTTTTACATTATCATATAATTTTGTTGCATGTTCTTTGTAAATTATAATAGATATAATACAATTTAAATTACGTTCAATAATAGCATTATCATTATATTCGCAATTATTATTATTATAAATACTATTTGTATCACTACTATCCCAAGTTCCATAAGAGTAATTATAAGTTAATCCACCAGATAATTTTGTAATTTCATCTGTGATTTCAATTATTGCATTTTTAAAATTAATTTCATTATTTATATTATTTTTATCATTATTTGTATTTATTGGTATTCCTAATGTAAAATGCCAAATAATACGGTCATTAGTATTAGTATCCATACTTACTTTTTGTAATTTTATATTTCTATGATTTTATATTTTTAATTATTCTATATTAAAAAAAATATATTTTTAAATAAATAAAAATAATAATAAATAAAAATAAATATAAAAATATATAAATACTAACTATTAAATACTAATTAAATAATATATAACTATCATTATTATAACAATGCCTGAAGTTATTGAAGTTCGTAAATTTGCTGATATATTATCTGAAAATGTAATAGGTAAAACTATAACTCATATAAATCTACTTAAAGGACGTTATAAAAAAAAAGCATTTGATGGTTATACTGATTTAATAAAAGCATTACCATTAAAAATAGAGGCAATACAAACAAAAGGTAAATTTACATATATGACATTTGTTAGTGATAATAAAAAATTTTATTTATTTAATACATTAGGATTATCTGGTGGATGGACTTTAAAAAGTGATAAAAAAAGTAATTTTACTAAATGTAAAAATTGTAATTATATAGAAAAAGAAATAAAAATAGAAAAAGAAATAAAAATAGAAAGAGAAAATGAAATAGAAAGAGAAAATGAAATAAAAATAGAAAAAGAAATAGAAAATAAAACAGAAAAATATATTTTTACTTATCCTTCTATGTTAGATTATATTTCTAAAAATAGTGAAACACAATGGATTGAAAATGACTTAAAACATTTAAATGTGGAATTTATAACAAACTATAAAAATATATCTTTTTATTTCTATGACCAATTAAGTTTTGGAACATTAAAAGCCGTTGATTGTAATACTAATGGTGAAACTATATTAGAAAAAAAGTTAAAAGAATTGGGACCCGATTTATTAGATAATAAAACAACGTTTGAATTATTTAAAAAACAGATTAGAAAGAAAGTAAATGAAAATAAAGCCATAGGGAATGTAATTGTAAATCAAAAAATAATATCTGGTGTAGGTAATTATTTACGTGCCGATTCTTTATGGATGGCTAAACTATCACCTTTTCGTAAAGTTCAAGACATTACTAATGATGAATTAAAACTATTATACGAAGCAATTGTGGGTTTAATCTGGGGAGATTATAATTATAAATTTGCTATAAAACAAAAGTATATTGAACCTTCTCTAAAATTACCTCATCATTATAATAGAGATTTTTTCATTTATAATCATACTAAAGATATTTATGGGAATATAGTAAAAAAAGAACAATTATATGAAGGTAGTCAAAAACGTTTTATTTATTGGGTTAAAACTATACAAGTATAAGGTTTTATTAATTATATTTTGTTATATAAAATAGAAAAAATAACTATTTTTAGGATTTTTTTAGTATTTTTTAAATTTTTTTATAAAAAAATTGATTTTTTTATTTTTTACTTATAAATTATAATATTCTTTCGATTGTATTATTACGTTTTGAAAGATTTGCTACGATGGGTGCTGAATTCTCAACGTTGACGTTGACTCATACACAAGTGAGAAATGCTACCACAGATACTTATGATGTCTGTAATGGCAAATGTGGTATTGTTCGTATTTATGCGAACAAACCTACAGACAAACATCGTAGTCCGTCATCATCAATTTGTTTTTCAAATGGAGATGATTTGAAGTTTTGCCTTGCTGTTTTGCAGAAAAAGTGCTTTTACCCATACGCGAGTAATGGGATTAATCAAGGTTTTTACTTCATTGGTATGAGTAATATCTGCTACTACTCAATGACTGATATGAAAAAAATGATTCAAAAAGGTGAAACGTGTTTCTGGAACAAAGATAAGTTGAACATTCCCAACACATGTTTGACCTTTGAAGAAATTAAGGAGATTTTCGATAAGGTTAAGGAGTTGAATATTGTTCAACCTGTCTTTAATCAGAGTGAAAGGGATTTTCCAGTGCTTCCTAAAAGTCGAACTCCTTCACCAGTGGTTGAAGAAATCTCTACCTCGACTCCTGCTGTGATTGAGAAGCCTACGTTGGTTCCTGATAATGTGCCTGGTGTAGATGAAGAAGAAACACCTGTTTCTACTGATGTTCCACCTCCCGTTATTGTTAATGGAATGCCAATGGTTTTACCAACCTATATTCCTGTAAATGGAGTGATGTCTGAGTTTAATACAACTACCAATAAAGTGATGGTATATATTGGTAATGACCCTGTTTGGCTCACCTTACCTTATAAAAACGAATAGATGTAATTTATTACATTCTTTTCATTTTTTTTTATAAAAAGTAAAAATTATCAACACTAAATAAAATAAAGTAAAAAAAATAATCAACTAAAACTAACTACTATGAATTAAAGTAGTATTATAATTAACACATAATTCATAACAATAACCACTCGTCAAGTAGGTCAATTAATATGTTATCTGCTAAAAGTTCAATTTCTTTTTTTGTAATCGTATAGAAGATAGTATCTAAAAGTCCATTGTCAATAGGGTCGTAAGTAAAAGAACCTGTAAATTTCTCTACAAATTCTGGATTAAACTCCAGAATACATTTGTCCAACTCTTTGAGAGTTTCATTTTCTCCTTTTTTAGTATTAATTAAATTAAAAGGACATACTATTTTTATAATTGTGCCATTACAATAGCAATAAAATAGAATAGATACATTATTTTCAGAATGTTTGTCATCATTATCATCTTTCGTAAATTTAAATCCAACAACATTAAATTCGTATTTTGTGCAGTCAAATCTAGAAGGCACTGGAAATAATCCAAGGAATGTCCGTCTCGATGCTTCAAATAGTTCATTTAAAGATGTAGAATATGAATATGTGTTTGGCACATTTAATCTAATGTTAACACCAGACAAAACTCCCGTATTTTCTTTTTGCTTTATGTGTTTTGTGTCGGATTTATCTACAGTAGTAAAAAACAACATCCACGCACTTTTATTATCAAAACCGATGTGAGGCAGAAAGTAGGGTATAGTAATACAATGCTTTAATGGATCTTCTTTTTCTTTTGTTTTTTGTCTTTTGTATTCATCCATTTTGTTTTGTATTTCGATAAGTAGTAAGTTCATTTTTTCAACATATGATATTAAAAGTAATACTTTTTGAGGAGGATCATTAAAAGGATTTATTCTTGTTTTACTTCTATATTTTTGTGTTTCATAATTAGCAAATGTTTGAAATACTTTACATAAATGTTCTTCTATTTCTATTTTATTGCGGTCTGAAAAATAGTTCTGAATTTCGTATGTGTCCAACAATCTCTTAGATTCTTCACCTGCTTCTTCGATTGAAGAAAATGATGGTTTAGAAATTAAAACTATTTCTACACTATCATCATAGTTAGGTTTTTGTGAACTCGTATTTGCCATTTTTAAATGTAATAAAACAATCACACTGTAAAAATCAATCAATCAATCAATCAATCAATCAATCAATCAATCAACCAATTATTATTATTATTATTATTATACTAAAAAAATCAATTTTTTATAATTTTTATATAAATAGATGAATTATATTATAAAATTTTAGTATAATTTAACTCTATAATTTAATATTTTTAGTTATTTAAAAAATTGATTTTATATAAATAATTAATTTAAAACTATAATTAAGATTATTATAAAATATAGGATTATATAAATTTACATAGATTTAACTAAATTTACATAGATTTAAATAAATTTAAATAGATTTATAATAAGATGGATTCTGAATTTACTTTAGTTAGTTCTAGAAAAAAGAATAAAACTCATCCAAATTATAATCAACAACAACCTATAATTCAACAAACTCTTGAAATTCAGGAGGATACAAATTATAATAATAATGAAGAAATACAAAAAGAACACAAATTTTTAAGTCAAGAAGAAATGGTTGATAGATTAATTTCTAAAATTGAAACATATACAAATGTTGATATTAAAACTAAAAAAATTGAGAAAGAAACTGGTATGTTTTATGCTATTAATTTACGTATTGATTTATCTGATATTGGTTCTGGTGTATTTCATTCTGCTAAACTTAATACTGTATCTCATTTTAATCGTATTGTAAATATAAAACTTATATTTTCTGATAATGAAATTTTACACGAAGATATGAAAATTAATAGTGATGCTTTAATTCAATGCTTTAGAGAAATTGCTCCTAATACAATTACAAATATTAAGATTGATACATTTAAAGACCAACTTGAAAATGAACATTTATGTCTTACTATTTCTACTGTTAAAACATCGTCTTTAACTTATATTTATGATAAAACAATTGAATATGTGAATGTTATTAATGAAAAATATGGAGAAATTCAAAAAACAACACATCAGTATAAAAAATATAATACAATGAATCATTATGAGACTAATGAAACTTTGGAGGTAGAACCAATTACTAAGGTAGAACCAATTACTAAGGTAGAACCAATTACTAAGGTAGAAGCAATTACTAAGGTAGAAGCAATTACTAAGGTAGAAGCAATTACTAAGGTAGAACCAATTAAAGATATGATTAAATCTTTTGAAGATAATGAAACACTTAATAATAAATTAATAATTAATAATTCTATGAAAACTATTGTTGAAGAATTAAATAAAGAAGAGAAACGTTTATTAGCATATCTTGAAAATGTAAAACATGCACAAATAATTATTTTAGAAAATAAATCTATTAATCATATTGTAAATGATTTAAAAAAAGAAGAAAAACGTTTAGAATTAGAAATTGAAAATACTAGAAAACTATTGAAAGCACAAACATATGTTTTAGAAAATACTGTATTTAATAAAGATACGCTGATTAATGAAAAACCAATAAGTGAAAAAACAACTAATAAAAAAATAACTAATGAAAAAACAACTAATGAAAAAACAACTAATGAAAAAAATAGTAAAACATCATTTGCTGATAAAGTAGCCTATGGTAATCATTAAATAAAATTAAATTTATTAAATTAATCTTATTAAATTATTCTTATTAAATTATTCTTATTAAATTATTCTTGTTAAATTAAATTTATTATATTAAAAATTTGTAAATGTCATATTTTTCCTTTCTTCAAATGTTTTTTTTTGTGTTCTTTTTTTTAAAAAATCAAAATATTTTTTTGCTATTATATATCTTTCATAAATATGTTTTGAATGTTTATATTTTGTATGTTTATATTTATTTAATATTTCTAATCTCACTTTTAATATCATTGCGATTTGTGAAATACGTTTGTGTTCATAGTGTTTAGATTTATATAATTTTTCTAACTTATGAATAGTATTTTTAACTTCTTCTATTGTTTTATAATGTATATGTATTGTATCTTTAGGATTTGTATTTTTATAAACATCATATGTTTTTGAATTATTTTTATTGTATAAAAATTTATTTTTTTTAATAGTTTTCTTACTAGATTTTGTAATAGTTTTCTTACTAGTTTTACTAATTTTCTTACTAGTTTTTTTATGCATTATAATAATTTAATTATTAAATACAATTTATATATTATAATACTCTTTATATATTATTAAGATAAATTTCTAATAAGTTGTTGTGTAATTTCATAATTATAATTTCTTTTTAAATCATATTGTATTTTTTTTGGACTAAATCCTGAAGTTTTCATTTCACTAATTAACTTATTCATTTCATTATTATCTATTTTATTTATTATTGTATTATTATTTTTACTAAATTTATTATTATTATTATTATTAGTTTTATTTTTATTAGATTTATTATTATTAGTTTTTGTATTATTGTTTAACTCTAAAATAGTATCATTTATATCTAGAATAAAATCATTATTAGTTTTAGTTTTAGTTTTAGTTTTATTATCTATTTTTGCGTTATCTTTAATAATCTTATAATTTAATTCAATCCCTGAACTCGTCGTTTGATATCCTTCTATTATAATAATTGGTGGAGAACTATGAACATTTTGATGGCATTTTTTACATAATGAAACTAAATTCCACAATTTATTTTTATTAAATATACCATTTTCATTATCATTAATAATATTATTTTCATTCGCATCACATTGTTGATTAATATGATGAACATCACTGGCATTTGTATTTTTACAAATTTCACAGGTAGAAATAATTTTATTAATATTGTATTTTGAACCTATACTAGTATGATTTATATTTAAACTTTCATTACCAATTCGTGTTTCGTCATTAGTATTATTACTTTCGCCGTTCATTAGTGTTTTTATACTATTCATACTTTCTCTAATTTCTTTTGCTTTAAGAATAAAATCGTGTTCTAATTCCATAGTTTCACATACTAAAATACCATATGATTTTGGTCCATTGCCAGGTTGTAATTTTCTACTATAAATTAATTTAGAAGGATTATTTACATCTCTTTCAACTAATAAATGAAATAACTTAACATTTTCTAATTCTTTAATATAAGACATATCAGCCAAAAAATGTAAATGAGTAGCAAAAATAAAACTACATTTACGTTTAGATAATGTTCGCACTCCTGAAGCCACTAATGCCGTAGCATCTTGGGTTTCAGTGCCACTACAAAGTTCATCGCCTAAAATAATTGAATTTTCATTAGCATATTTTAAAATAACTTTAAATTCTTTCATTTCAACTTCAAATGAACTTAATCCTGCGTAAATATTATCATTACTACGTATTCTTGTAAATAAATAATGGTATGGTTTATAAGTAAAATGACTAGATGCTACATACATTCCTGCTTGTGCCATAATAATATTAATACCAATAGATTTCATTAAACTACTTTTACCAACCGCATTTACACCAAATAATAACATACCATCAATATTATCTCCACCCATACTATCTTTACCTATACTATCTTTACCCATTATAATATCATTAGGCACATATTTTGTATTTTTAGATATATGTTCTATGATAGGATGTCTTATTTTATCAGCCTTTACAAAACTATGTGAATTATTCATATCAATTTCAGGGCATACATAACCTTTTTCTATCGCATTTAAAACATTTGACTGAAGAACATCAATTTCAGCAATAAATTTAGAAAATGTTAATAATGTATTAATTTTACTATTCTCATTCTCATTATTCTTATTCTCATTATTCTTATTATTCTCATTATTCTTATTATTCTCATTATTCTCAATAATATCATCAATAATACTATGTTGTATCCATTTTATAAATTCGCCTTTTACTAATTTACCTATTTTTTCAATATTTACTTTTAATGTTCCATTACTACTTTTTAAATGAATAATATCAAGTTCCCACTTATTTTCTTTCATTTGGTTAAATTTAATATCTTTATGTGTAATGGTATATTTACCAATTTTAATTTGATTTTTATGTTTATAAAAATAGTCTTCTAAAATGTCTTTTTTTGTTTTTGTTGTATAAATATAAATACCTTTAGAAGTATTATCACCAATACATATATTTACTTTTGATGTATCTTTATTAAATTTAGGTTCAATAATAATTGATAATTCATTTATAATCGTTTCTAATAACATTCTATCACAATCAATCTCTTCTTGTAATTCATCTAATACTTTAGAAACACCTTTTATAAAAGGATTATTTTCAATACCATTCCAAATATTACTATTTAAATTTTCTAAAATTATAGTATCAGTAAAAAGTCTATGTATCTCAATAAATGACTGAAATTGTTCTAGACTAGGTATTATTTCTAGAAGTGCTTTAACTACTATGTTAGTATTAGTATTAATAATACTATGTAAATACTCATATACATTTATACATTTATAAAGTGAATCAATATAATTACCTATATCATTTGGATTAATATTATGAGTAATCATTTTTCTCAAATAATTATCAATGTTTTTAATACCAAATAAATGTTGTCGCAATTGATATAAGGGAGAACCATATTTATCATTCATTGATGAAACCATATTTTTTTTCATATAATTATTATGTATTGTTTCTAATTCACCTATAGTTTGATAGCGTTTTTCTAAAATGTCATTGTTTGTAATTGGGGTTGATAAACGTATTCTAAACAGATTTTTACCCAAAGGTGTTTTAGTATTATCTAATAAATCTAATAAACTAATACGTTTAATATGTTTGCTAGAACTAACTGTATTTGTAATACTACCATCATTACGAAGATTATCAATAATATCTAATTGTTCTAGTGAATTATTTGCTAACATTAAATAATTATCACTATTTAAAATAATTTCAGGTTTATCTAATTTTTGAAGGATACTTTTATCGTGTTTTAAAATAAATTCTAAAAGCAATGTTAAGGCTATTCTAGAATAATAATGTTCAGCACCATCAATATCCAATTGTTGTGTAATATCCATCAATCCCTTATATTTATTATAAACACTATTAAAAGTTAAATTTTGATAATTTAAATTAGAATATTTATCATCCATTGTATCACGATTTATAGTGAATTGATAATTAAATAAATGTAAAGCATTAATAAGTGTATCATCAGTTAAACTATCGTAGTTTTGTATATAAATAGTTAATTCTTTTGGATTTTTAATTGTTAATAATTTTAATAATTCATCAAATGGTATTGAAATATCCGTGGATGATGTATTATTTAATGCTAATAAACCATTATGACCTGTAATACAATCAACATAACTTACACCAATATTTACAATTGTTGGGTTAAGTTTATTTGGTTTATAATACGTTGGTAATTGTTCAATATAAATAACCATAGATACTGTGGAATAAGAATCGGAATGAATATTAATACCAGGACTTAACACCGCCGTTTCTTTACGTTCATATTTATTTCTACCTATACATTCTTGTTCAAATACAACTACCGTCCAGCCGAATTTATCAATGGCTTTTTGAATATAAGGTTGAACATAAGGTAATTGAACGCCTCCCATAAATACTTTAATATCAGGATTTTTATATACTTCTTGCTTTTTTTCAGCAACTTTTAAATTTACATTTTCACAAAACTCCCAAAGATCTCCAACTCGCGAACCATCAGGATATATTAAACCATATATTTCTAAAAATTCACCAACTTGCATTAATACAATAATTTTATCTTTTTTAAACTTATCCTTATATTGTTTTAAAGTATCCATATAAAATTCAACCACTTTTTGGGGTTGGTTTTGATTTTGGTTTTGGGTTTGGTTTTTTTGAGTTGTCATTTTTGTTAGTAAGTATACTTAATTATACTTAATTATACTTATTTTATATTAAAAATACAATAAATTAAGTGTATTTTATATATATTTATAGTATAAATTATGTTTAAATTAATAAATAAAAATATAAAATGTTTCTGGATAAACAACATTATTTATAAATATAAAATAAATAAAAATAAATAAAAATAAATAAAAATAAATTGATAAAAATAAATGTATTAATAAAAATAAATTGATAAAAATAAATGAATTAATAAAAATAAATTAATAAAAAATAAATAAATTTACAAAATAAATAAAAATAAAAATCTAAACAATAATTAATATATAATTATTTTACAAATAAATTAACATTAATATTAATATTAACATAACTATATAACTATATAACTAAAAAATGGGTTTTTATGAATTAGGAAATGGATGTGATTCGTGCGATACAATTAGTTCTGCTATTCCAGGTAATGTAAATATGCAAATGGATCAAAATTCCGCTCTTGCGGCAAATATGGCTTATGGTGCTCAAGCCAATACAGTTCAACAATATAACAATGGTTCATCTGCTGGGTATGCTTCTCAAGGCAATACTATGGGTAGTATGGGCAATGGCTCTAATGGTTCAACTATGGGTGTTCCTCAACAACCTGCTAAAGCCCAACCTAAAGTAGTTAAACAAGTTGTTACTACGACTACTACTTCTGTTCCCGCATCTAACAATAATAATACTATCAAAATTAACACTAATACCAACAATAACAATAACAACAATAATGATGTTGAAGGTTTTACTGATAATATGAATATGAATAACAACTTAATGAGCAATGATAAAAAATGGATTGTTCTTGGCTTAGTCATTTTTACTGCTCTTGCTTCTAATGAATGCTGTAAATATTTTCTTAACAAAAGCCTTCAACTCAATGATGGCAGTCCTATGTATTATGTTGCTTATGCTGGTGTTGCTATTTTACTTACAATGGCTGCTAATAAATATGCCAATACTAATTAAATTAAAAATAACTAAAAATAACTAAAAATAACTAAAAATAACTAAAAATAACTAAAAATAACTAAAAATAACTAAAAATAACTAAAAATAACTAAAAATAATTAAAAATAACTAAAACTTAATAATTATATGTAAATAATTTATCTCTAATAAAGATAAATATACTACACGGTTTTTCAAAATTTATATTTGATCCTTTTATTTTTTTATGTATAATATAAATCATATTTAAATTATGAATACAATATAAATCATAATCATAGTCTATAAAATTAAAGTTATATCCTTTTAAACATAATATATAATATAAATGTTCTATTAAATCTGTATATTGCCATTTACGTATTGAATAAATTAATTTATGTTCTAATTTTTTAGTCGTATTATTAAAATTTCTATTTAGATGTTCAATATTACCTATTTTTTCTAATACAATTTGTGAATATTCTATTGGTTCGGTTTGCTTCATTTTAGTTTCATTATTTTCATTATTTTCATTATTTTCATTATTTTCATTATTTTCATTATTTTCATTATTTTCATATATATTTATATTATATATATCAATATAGATTGCTAATTTTATTTGAAATTCATTTACATTTTTAGATGTATCTAGAGTAAACTTATTTTTACAATCAATAATTGTTTTATTATTCATAAGTAAGTAAGTAAGGTATAAGTAATTATAAATTTTTATAAATAATAAAACAATTATTATATTAAATTAATAAAATATTTTTCATTTTTAATAATTTTTAAAAAATCTAAATAGTATATAAACTAATAATATAATTGTTTTTATATTATTTTAAATAAATAATAAAAAATCATAATAAAAATCAATAATAAAAAATCAATAATAAAAAATCAATAATAATGAATAATAATGACAATTCACCACCAGAAAAAAAACATCATGATAAAAATCAATATCCTACCATACCTAGTAAATATAGATATAAATTTGGAATACCTTCTAGTTTAATATCTATTTATCATAAACAATTGTATTATTTTTATAAAAATTTATCTTCAAATAAAAAAGTATTACCAGAAGATATACATACACTAATAAGAGATTTTTTTATCCATTATTATTATCCATTTATATCTCAAAAGTTTGATACAGATAAACAAACAATGGTAGTTATTATGGGTTCAGTAGCCTTCAATATGAATATACCTAAGAAATTTAAATTTTTGAACTTTAAAACAGATGATATTGATTTAAAATTATATACAACATTATTACATTATGATAAAACTAAACAAGATAAACAAAATGTAAAAAAAGTTATGCGTGTATTTAAATATATATTACTTGTTATAACAATGTTTATGAAACAAATAGCACATGAAACAATGACATTTTTTAAAACTATGTTTGAAGAAACAAAACCTAATTATAAAAAATCAATAAAAGATATAAAAAATAATGAACAATCTGGAGGTTTTACTAATACTAAAACCGAATTATTAGAGCATAAGAAAAAATATAATGGAATTTTAACACGTATGGTTATAAGATTACAAATAAAAAATAAAAATGAAAAAGAAGATATATCAGAAAATAGTATAGATGAAGGTTCATCAAAAAATGCTATAGATATTACAACTATCTCCTATGATGATTTAGTTGATATTATTATGAATAAAATTAATACAATAGATTTATTAATCACAACTAAAATTAAATATTCTATAAAGACGACAACGCTTAAAACCAGGGATTTAACTTTTACAGATAGTCAAATAAAATATCCTAGTCTTTTAGATAATCCAACATTTTATTCATATTATTTATTGGATAATAAAACTATTTTAGATACATCAAAACAAGTAATAACACTAGATAAATTACATAGATCAATTAATAATGTAAATGATATTGTTAAAGTTAATCATTGTAAAGATAATTATAATAGTAAATGTAATTATATAGCATTAAACTCATTAAAGGTTGATTTAGTTCTTATGTTACAATATGCCGAATTTATTAATACAGAACGTTATGATGAAACTATAAATATTATTGTGCCTATTGGAGCATTATTTAAGTATTATAAATATTTAACTAAATATTTAAAATTATATATTGTTATGAAGTATTCTAACAAACCATTGGATAAACATTACAGTAATGTTATACATAATTTTACAAAATATATTAATAATATATTAGGTAATCTTAAAACAGATATAGCACCTGAAGATACTATTTTTAATATTGAATATAAAATAAAATTAAATCAAATACATCAAGATTTATTTATTAATCAATCTATACTTAAAGAACATGAAGAACTTCGTGAAGCAGTAAATGATTATAATCATATTAAAAAATATATTAATAAAAGCAGATTTTTATTTAAAGATGAATATGAAAAATACATTGCTAACAATAAAAAATGTAATATGGACTATTTAACTATATTAAGGCATATTTATACTAATCCTGAATATAATACTAAGTCTACACCTACTTCTATGACTGGAGGTATGTCTAATAGTTTAACTTCTAAAACATCACAATTAATAAAATATAAACCTATACCTATATCTAAACATAAACCCTGTTTAAAAAAACAAACTATTATTTTATATAATGATATTGATGATGAAATAAATGATGATTTTCAATCTCTTTATAAAGAAAGTCGTTTAAGTGTAAAATCAAAACACACTAAACATTCCAAAATGATTAACACTTATAAAAAATGTAAAAAATCTCACCATTTAAAAAAATCTAAAAAATGTAAAAACATAAAATTATCTAAAAAAGTGTTATCTAAAAAAGACTCATCTAAAAAATCTAAATTACAATCTAAAATTGAAACAAAGTTAGATATAGATAAATTAATTATGAATAGACTTAAATCTGATTTACATAATGAAATAGAAAGTCTTAAAGATACTCTTAAATAAAGTATTGATTAAAGTATTGATTAAAGTATTGATTAAAGTATTGATTAAAGTATTGATTAAAGTATTGATTAAAGTATTAATTAAAATATTGTTTAAGCATTCCAACTAGGTGGTAATCCATATTCACACGCTCTGAAACTTTGTTGTAAATATAAAATATAGATTTTAATTAATGTATCAACAACACCAGACCAATCAAAGATAAAATCTAATTTATTTCCTGGATACCAACCACCAAACCGTTCTAAGAAATAACGACTGTAGATTGTTTTTTTAGTTCTATCCGCAATCCCAAAATAAATAAATAACTGAACCATAATTAAAGCATCTACTACCATGCTAGCATAACTAAGTAAAACTCTATATTTATGTGGGAGCATATATGTTGGTGGTGGATTAAAACTACCATCATCTTTATATTGTTCTGAATCAACAGTTATTTGAGTTATAATGGCTAAATACAATACAAAAATATACATATACCAATAATTAGGTAATTTATCTGTAAATGGAATTTGTATCCATAAACCAACAAATGTTAATGTAGTTGTAATGACACCAAAAATGGCTAATATATAAAATTGCCATTTATAAGATAAACCAAGAAAATCCGTTTTATAACTAAACCGTTGAGGTTGATTTAAATAAAGTAATATAGATAAGATAATTGTTAATAAAAGTGTAATCCAACGAAACAAAGGTGTTATAATAAATTCCGCTAAACCATATACTAAATTTTGTTCCATTATTTATATTTTATATTACTATTCTTTTTATTTTATTATATTATTATATGTATTTTATATTACTATTCTATTTTTTCTTATTATTTTTCTACTTATTTACTATTATAAACTATTTTTATTATAGATTATAATATATTATTTATCAATTGACAATATATTATGAATAAATAATAAAATTTATTCTGGATACACACTATTTATTTATAATTAATATATATATAAAATATAAAAAATAAGAAAATAAAAAATATAATAAATTATAAAATAATACATAAAAATATAAATTAATAAACTAAAAGTATAAATTAATAAAATGAGTAATAATGTATCACTAAAAAAATCACAACAGAATATGTCGCTCATTGACTGGATTACACAATATGACTCACTTGTCGTTTTTGGAGGTTTTGGAATTGCTATTATGGGTGTTATATTATTCACAGGTATATTTCAAGCAGGTCCTGTTGTTAGAGATAATGTTTTATACAATGCCCTTGGAGCAATGTTAATGGCAGGTGGCTTTATTTATGTTATATTTAAATTTATGGGTAATCAAGTTATTATACTTGGAAAACAAGTTGATATTGGAATGTTTGTTTATGTTGCTATTGTATTATTTGTTATGTTCGTTTTGGGTAATTGAATAAGTAATTAACTATTAGAAAGGTTGTTAAGGTGCTGGTGCTGTTGCTGTATCTGGGTATGAATCATTTTGTATGGCACCTGGATCTGTATCTAAATTTTCTTCTGTGGTCATAAAATTATTATTATCTATAATTGGTTCCATCGTTTTAATAACTTTTTGTATATTATCTTGGTCTTTAAGTAATAAATTTATATTTTTAATAAGAGGTTTTGGTAATCTTATTTCTAAAGGAGTATCACTACCATTATTACTACTACTACTTCTTCTTGGTGATATATCTTCAGGTCTTACTAAATTTTTTAATAAATACAATATAACTTTTATCGCATATTTATATTTATCAAAAAGATTTAATACAAAACTAAATATTTTCAAAATTTCATCGTGTTTTTTTAAATATAAAGCTTCTAGATAAATACAAGAAAATATACGCTTTTGGACATTGTCGCTAGTATAACTTATTGTATTTTCACGAGGACTATTAGTTAAATGGTTGCGTGCTTTGTTTTCATAGTCTACAATATTATCTTCTATAGTAGTGTTAGAGTCGCCGTTGTCTCTTTGACTTGTAATCAAGTTTTGTTGTAATGTTTCATTTTCCACACCAGACCTATTGATTTCTGTCTTTAATAGTTCTAAAGCATCAAATACTTGTTTTGCTGCGTTGTTAGTTGCTTGTGTAGTTCCTACAGCAAAAACATTATCATTTTTACCATCAAGAGCAGTTTTTAAGTTTAATATAATATTATTTACACCTTCATTAATAATTTTAAGAAAAAGACTACTATTCGGGTCAGGTGTTGTTTTTGTTTTATACTGCCCCTGATCAGCCATCACAAAATTATTATTTTCCATTTTATTTATTATATATTACTATTATACTATAAATATAATAAATATTATTTATATTATAAACATATAAAAATTTAAACTAAAATAATATAATTAAATAAAAACTAAAATAATTAATTAAAAATAAATATTAAATTAAATAAAAATTAATAAAAAATAAGATGTCTCTAGAACTCTAAAAATCTAAACTCTAAAATAATCATTTACATTTTCTTAATTAATAATAGTTTTCTCCCTGCTTGGCAGAATGTATCATTGCTATCACAATTTTGGTATTTATTTAATAAATTTTCTATTTTTGTTTTCATCATAGGTTTGACTTCAACTCTTCTATCTATAATATGTTTTATTTGGTCTCGCATTGTATTATTAAATGTTTCAATATTTTGAGGATTGCTGGCTACTGGATTAACAGGAACTTTTTCTGTATTTGATAAAATATTTTTATCAATAAGTTGGTCTTGCATTTTATCAATCATATTCATTACAAACCCTTGGTCGGCGATTAATTTATCCATATGATTTCTAGAGATTAAACTACCTGTAGGTAATTGTTTATATTTGTCTAATTCATCTTTGTATCCTACCGTTTTACTAAATAAATTTTGATAGGCTTTATAAACAGTCATAAGTTCATTATGTTTTTGTAAATAAGCGTGGTCTAATTCTTTCACTGTAATTTTTTCATTAGTTTCATCTAACATAGGTAATTGTTTATATTCTGTTTTAGGTTGTGATTTAAATATTACTAATAATTTACCACATAGTTTATTTTTAACAACAGGTTCTATTTCAGGCTCATCTTTTATTTTTTTTAATATCATTAATCTAGACCTATATAAATTAGTATTATTATCTTTCATTTCATTATGTATTGTTTTTAACATTTCTTTATGTTTTTCATCATCTATTTTAACATTTTGTATATTATTACTATTATTATGTTTATTACTATTATTACTATTATTATTACTATTATTATTTTTATTATATAAAGTTATATATCCAGTATATAAATTTTTTAATTCATCGTGTTTAATACGATATGTTTTATCCATTTTTATATAATTTTCTAAAAATGTCATAATGTCTTGTGTTTTTTGAGGAGATACATTTTTAAAATCATTTGGTGTAATAGTTAATATTTTTTTAATAGTAGTTGAATTATTTTTGTTATTTCTATTATTTCTATGTTCCATTCTATTTATACTATGTATTATTTATTATTATTTATTTTTATTATTATTATATAATATTATTTTTATTATCTATAATTTTTTATATTTTCATATTCTATTTTCATTGTATCATAATTATATATTTTATAGAGTAAATCTATTAACTTATCTTTACAAAAATGACTTATCTTTTTACATTTATATTCTTTCTTTAAAAATTTTTTCTTTTCTTCTAATGTTTTTGTATCCTTATTATTATTTATTTCACATTTATAATTGAAAGGTTTATGTATTGCTAGATACATTGTTAAAGTTTCTGTCATTTTATCAGTATTATATACTTCTTCTTTCGTTCCCCAATCAACATCTAAATTATAGTTTTTAATATCTCTTTTACAATAATAATGATAAGGTTGATTATTTAAATCCTTTTTCTTAACTTCTTTCTTAACTTCTTTTAAAATGTCTTCTTTTTTCACTATCTTTTTCACTTCTGCTTTCTTAACTTCATCTTCTTTCTTAATTTTTTCTGTTTCTTCTTTATTAACCTCTTCCTTTTTAACTTCTTCCTCTTCCTTTTTAACTTCTTCCTTCTTCTCTTCTTCCTTCTTTTCCTCTTTTTTCACTTTTACTTTAAGTTTTGTATTTTTTATATCTAATGTGTTAAATGATGGTTCAATCATTGGGTTAATAGGATTAGTTTTTTTTATTAGTATTGGTTTTTTTACAACATCAATAACATCTTTTGCATCTTTCATAAGTAAATTATTTTTTTTGGTTTTCTTTTCATCAACATTATAAATACGATGTGTATTATTCTTTAAAGTAGATGCTGTATTTATATTAACTACTTTATTCTCT
>JGI20157J14317_10001587_pt1 | contig 20666 bp, 23 predicted proteins | sample COG_07_FD_14317 | JGI IMG/M metagenome (IMG submission 14317)
TTCCATAATAGCTAGCTTTTACAGGATCGTCTCCAATATTTTCAGTTTGGGAGTTAGGATCACTTCGTGATGATCCAAACATATAAATTGGATTCAAGCTTTTTTGATCAACAATTTTTGAGAGGATCTCCTTTTCTTCATTTACAGATTTTCCAGGATAATACCTATAACCCCATTCTATTGAGTAATCATCATAAGGACCCAGCTGCCTCACAAATCTTATATTTTTATCACCAGGTTGAGCAATGTAATTGTATCTAGCATAATCCATAATAGTTGTTGCAATACCCATTTTTTGAGTAAATTTTCCTGATCTAAGAGAGTCAACAGGATATGCACTACTAGCTTTCATATTGTGTGGTAAACCAAGTGCATGTCCAATCTCGTGAGATATTACTCTTCTCATCATTTCCCCAATTTCTTTTTCTGGTGTATCCAAGGTTCTTGCAGATGGATTAGCTGCGCCAGTCTCAAGTAAATACCTATTTCTATATGATCGTAAATGATTATGATACCAAATTATATCACTCTCTAAAATTTCTCCTGTTCTAGGATCAGAAACACTAGGTCCGGTTGCATTTCTTGTTTCTGAAGCAACGTATCTAACTGTTGAGTATCTTATATCCTCTGGACTAAAATTAGGATCTTCTTCTTTTGTTGGTGGATTTTTTGCAACAATTACATTTTTGAATCCAGCTTTTTCAAATACACTATTCCAATCTTCAATACCCATAATAAAGTATGGTCTCCATTTTTTTGGTGTCGCAGGATCTAGATAATATATAATCTGTTTTTTAGGCTCAACTAATTCACCATTTATATATGCTTCTTCATCTTTTGGCTCAAGTCTCCATCTTCTAACTAGTTTAAAAGAATCAGATTTTAATGCACTTGAACTATAGTCAACTTTATTAACTGTAAACCAACCAACCCTATGATCAAAGTGTCTTATTTTCATCTTTTCACTAGGCAAAAGAATAAATGAATGATTAATCTGAAAACTAAAAGTTTTAGTTCTATTCATCCTTGGAGGCTTATTTGTGTTAAAAGTTAAAGTGGCAAGAATTTCAATATTTTCAGGAAAACTTCTCGCTGAATCTATACTGCTTCTTTTTTTATCTACACTGCCAATTTTATATTGATCTTTTATCCTAGAGTTGATAATATTGAAACCAGGTGAATCATTTAAAAAATAATCAGATATATCTATTAGGTATGAATCCTTATCATTGTTCTTTATTTCAAAACTTGCAAGTATGGGAGAAAAATTATTTTCTGTAACACTAAGGCTAATTGGATCTTGAGAATCAGCAATATTATTATATGATAATTGTTTTATGTCTAGTTTATTGTTTTTTTTGAAAAAGCTGATCACTTGCTCCGATGTTTTCGACCCAGCATTTATATAGGGTGAATAACCTGAAGGAACTTGAGCAAGTCTGGTTACAACTAATATTTCTTTACCTAAAATTTCCTCGGGAACTTCAAAAAATATTTTGTTATTTTCTGTATAAGAATTGAGAATGCCTTTAGACATCTTCATGTCCTTAGTCAATGAATCAATACTTTTTTTTTGACTATTTAACGAAATTGAAAAAAATAGGACAACCGAAATTAATAAATACTTCTTCATACATTAAGTTTATAACTAATATATAAAGTTTCAATCAGTTTTCGCTATTTATTAATAAGGCATGTATTTCAATTAGTTACCTACTTTTGTAAATAACCAAGCTTGGTCTGAATTAGGCTTTTTAACCACTAGGGTTTCTTTACCTAGAAAATATTCTAAGATATATTCTTCACCTGTATCAGTTCTTAGTACGCTTAAATTATTTTCACCAATCACTAATTCTCCCTTTGCAATAATATCAGAATTAGATGTTCTTGTAAAAGTATTATCGGTTTGAATTAATAAAATTTCACTATCTGTATTAAGCCAATAACCATATATTTTAGGATTAGTTTCACTTGCTGATATTGTAGAGGAACTTAATAAAATTATTAAGGAAAATAGAATTTTTTTCATGCTCATATTTTTGGGTTTTAAATTTTTTGCAAAGGTAATCTAATTTGAAATAATTTTCATGTCTAATGGTTAATAAATTTTAAAGAGATTATTATTTAATTTCAGATTTTTTGGATCTTAAAATAACATAAGTAAAATATATAAACCCTATAATAATTGAAGCTAAACCTATGTAGTGTGAAATTTCAGGATTCGCTCCCTCAAATGTTCCATTAATTCTTCCCAATATTGTTATTGCCATTACAATTCCAACATAGTAGAAATATATTAAATGGTAAATAAGATTCTTTATTTTAGTTATTATGAAAGGGTAAATTAAAATCATCAAATATGCTATAAATCCCCCTGTTAATCTAACGGGAATTATAGGTAAATCATTTAGATAAACTGATAGCGATAAATAAATAAAATGGATATAGTGAAGAAAGCAAAATACAATAATACTATTCTTAAGTTTTGTCTCTGATTTTCTTTTTACAAATGAGAAAGTAAAATGATAGAAACATATAAGATAAATAACTAAAGATAGTCTACCTGAATACCTAGCGGAAAGTCTAAAAGTTTCTCCCCAATTATCAACTATTAAGTAAGATACTCCAAATATGACTAGCTCAAAAAGTAATCCAATAATTAATAACTTTTTTAGACTTGACTCGAGTTTCATTATTTAATCTTACTAAATGTTAATCCAGCTTTTGAGATAAGTCTATTAAGTATGTGGTCGCCCATAGCATAAGAGGGAGTTAAGACACCAAACTTATCTTCTAGATTGTCTTTAGCTATGCATACTGCACTTTCAGCTAACATTTTAGAAGTTGATCCGTATCCTGGATCTCTATCTCCAGTCACCTTAAAAACTGATGCATTTGATTCTTCATCAAAGACAAAAAATCTAGAGCTAAAATAACCACTTTCTCTTTCTTTTTTGTTTGGCCCATCACCTGGTTTAGGAACAAAAAAACTAGAAATTTTATTTAATAATGATCCAGGTTTTGCAGCTAGGAAAATCAAAGGTATTGATAGCATTATTCCATTTAATCTTCCTTTAATTCCTTGACCTGTCATAATTGACTCGTCATATTTAAATCCTTTTCCATACTTGTATTTGCTTAATGCATTACTTCTTCTAACTATTCTAGTGTTTATTCCAGCCATTAAGAAAGGAGCAATCCAACTCTTAATTTCTGAATCATAAACCACTGATGATAAATCTCTTTTGTCATTACCTTTTTGTTCACCTACAGGATTTAACCCATATGGATTAGTTAAACTCTTTCTAACCTCTCTATCTAAAGAAGCTTCTTTGATTATATTTTGCATGCTAGCATAAGTTCCTCCACTGTAACCACCCTTAGTACCAGTAACTCTCATTTTTATTTTAAGATTCTTTTTTGAAAGATTTTTATTTATAAAATAAACACCCATATCTGATGGGATTGAGTCATAGCCGCAGCTGTTTACAATCTTTACATTATTATCTATTGCTTTGTCATGATATAGATCAATCATTTTTCTAATCCACTGAGCTTCTCCAGCTAGGTCACAATAATTGGTGCCATTATTTACACATGACTTCACAAGTAAAGATCCATATTTTGCATATGGGCCAACTGTACTGCAAACAACATTAGTTTTTTTTACCATTTCAACTAAACTGGACTCATCGAAGCTATCAGCTAAAATTATAGGAATGTTTTCATCAAGATAGTTTTCTCTTACTGTATTAAGTTTTTCTTTATCTCTTCCTGCAATAGCCCATTTTAAATCTTTATAATTATAGTTCTTATATAGATATTCAGCAACTAATCTTCCAGTAAAACCAGATGCTCCCCATATGACTATATCATAATCTCTTTTATTTTTCATAATATATAATTTAGAGTCGACTTATTTGAAACTTGGTTAAAATTAAAAGAATATTTACCTTATAAATAAAAAAATCAAAAAATGTATCAAAAATTTTTTTTAATAATTCTCTCATTTTTCTTTATAAGCTGTTATTCAGGCTCTTATGATATTGTAATTAAAAATGGTCAAATTTTTGATGGATCAGGAGGCGATAGTCAATTGGCAGATATTGCAATTATTGGAAATACAATAGTCAAGGTTGGTGTAGTTAATTCAAAAAATTCAGCTAGAATTATTGATGCTTCTGGCCTAATTGTTTCTCCAGGATTCATTGATACACATGCTCACCTAGATCCTATGAGTAATTTAATTAAACTTTCAGACGGAGAGAGTCATGTTAGACAAGGAGTAACAACGAGTTTTGGTGGTCCTGATGGAAGAGGTGTTCCTCTCAAATATAGTTTTACACAATTCCTAGATACAATTGAAACTGTAGGTGTTGGTATGAATGTAGGTTTTTTAACAGGTCATAATAAAATAAGAAGATTAGTAATGAATCTTGATAACAGAGAACCAACAGATGTTGAGTTACAAAAAATGAAAAAATTGGCTAGTAAGGCTATGGATGAGGGTGCTTTTGGCATTTCAACAGGATTAAAATACCTTCCAGGAAATTTCTCAAAGGTTGAAGAGGTTATTGAAATATCTAAAGAGATATCAAAAAAAGGAGGTGTTTATACAACGCATTTAAGAGATGAGGGATTGAAAATAATAGATGCTGTCAATGAGGCGATACAGATATCAAAAGAGGCAGATATAAGCGTTGTATTAACTCACCATAAAGTAATTGGAAAACCTATGTGGGGTAAAAGTGAAATCACACTGTCGCTTATTGATTCAGCGAGACAAAAAGGAATTAAAATCATGGCAGATCAGTATCCGTATAGTGCAAGTCATACCGGTATTAATGTATTAATTCCTACTTGGGCTAGAGCTGGAGGTAGTGAAGAATTTAAAAAAAGAGTATCTGATCAAAAAATAAGAAAAAATATTGAAGAAGAAATAGTCTTCAATATTTTAAATGATAGAGGTGGAAATGATTTAAATAGAGTTCAATTCTCAAGAGTAAGTTGGAATCCAGATCTTGAAGGAAGAACTCTTAAAGATTGGGCATTAATGAAAGGTTTGGAACCCACCGTAGAAAATGGAGCTAAACTTGTGATTGAAGCTGAATTAAATGGAGGAGCAGGATGTATTTTTCATGCTATGGATGAATCAGATGTAAAAAATATAATGAAATACCCTCATACTATGATTGCATCAGATGGAAGATTATCTGAACCAGGAGTTGGACACCCACATCCCAGAGCTTATGGAACTTTTCCGAGAGTTTTAGGAAAGTATGTAAGAGAGGATAAAGTAATTGAATTAAGTGAGGCTATATATAAAATGACATATCTTCCAGCTAAGGCTTTTGGAATAAATGATAGAGGTTTGATAAAAAAAGGCATGAAAGCAGACATTACGATTTTTGATAAAAATACAGTGAAAGATAATGCCACTTTTACATCACCTCATCAGTATCCAGATGGAATTAAATTCGTTTTAGTAAATGGAAAACTAGCTGTGGATGATTTTAATTTTATGAAACTTAAGGCTGGTGAAGTTTTAAGAAAAAACATAAAACCTTAACTAGGAACCCATTCATAAAAATTAGATAAGTCATTAATTTTAAAACCTGTTTTTGGATATAAACTGTTACCTATTTTATTTGACTTTTCAGTTTCAAGCATCATCCCGCATGCGCCTGACTCTAAAACAAGTTCTTTTGCCCTATCAATTAGAAGTTTTGAATAGCCCTTACCTCTAAATTCACTATCAATAAATAAATCATTTAAAAGCCAATATTTACTAACTCTTACAGATGAAAAAAGTGGATATAATTGAACAAAACCTGTTAAAATATTATTGACTTCACAAATAAACATTTTAGAGTCTTTGTTACTAATTCTACTTTCTAGAAATTTTTTTGAAATATCAATATTTGATTCTTTTCCATAGAATATTCTATATGAATTAAAAAGTATTGATAGTTGATCTAAATCTGATGTCTTAACTTCTCTAATATTCATTTGTCTTTAATTTAGTTTTAATAAATTTATAAATTCTTATGAGCAAGTTAAAGTCATATCTAATTGTAAGCTATTTTTTAGGATTAGTTTTCTTTTTAATTCACAGCTTTGACTTTGAGTTATTTATTCTTATTGATCCTTTGACGATTGTTTTAATTCTGAATGTACCGTCTTTATTAGTTGGATATTTATTTTATTTAATTAGAAAAAAATTATTCTGGATTTTCTATACATTAATTTTTATAATAATAACTAGCTTATTCACAGCATGGTCTATAATTGAAATATATACTGGGGGAGATTGGGGTAAGATTTTGTAGCATTAATCTAGATCCTTGATTATTATATTCTTAAACTCAATTGGATGACCTTCTGATTGAAGAGATATATATCCATCTTTTAAAGGAGCTCCAACTTTATCATTGAAGTTATCTGACAAATATGTTCCTCCAAGACGAATATTAGTATATGTCATTACGGTATCTTTATCAATTATGTGGTGAACAATTGAATCTGAAAAAACAACGAACTCAACACTNACCCATTCATCTGTGTGAATTGTTTTTGAGGTTGAGTTTACACAGTGCTGCATAGCTTGGATTCCATCTATTTCAACTTCAGTTCCAGGTGAACACATATTAAGGGTTGGTCTAGTATTTGTGCCAGAGCCCCCAAGAAATTGTCCTTCAATGCTTACCGGAAACCCTTGATCTAAGAACATTTGATTTGGATGTTCTGAATGTAGCATAACACCACTATTCTTATAATTCCAAGCATCATTCTCGTTTGTAAATGAATTTACATGTTCGCCATAAAATCTATAATCAAGTTTTAAATGATAATTTTTAAATTTCTTATTAGTGTAAAAAATATGTCCAAAATTTTTATCAAATGAATCATATTCATCGTAGTTGACTCTAATTGTTCCATTTCCTACACTAAATGTATTTTTATAATTATCATTGAATTCAAACCCTGAGATTTTCATTTCCCATCCGTCGAGACTTTCTCCATCAAAAAGACTAACCCAATCATTTTGATTACTCCCACAGCCTATAAAAAACAAAGAGGATAGGCTTAATACTTTTAATAATTTTTTCATGTCTTTAATTTAATAATTTAAAATTATAATGCATCAAACTGATAACTGTATTTTACGGAGATACTTTGAGTGTTTAAGTAGTCAAACCAATCAGAATCTCTAATAAAATTAATAACTACAAATAAACCAGAATTTGCAGTTTGAAGCATTCCAAAACGAGTATTTACAGATGTAATATTTGTAACATTGTTATATTGAATTAAACTTTGTAAGTACATTTTTGGTGTAAAAGAGTAACTTAATTTTAGTCCTGTTATTACCGCATTAATATCACCATTCTCAAGTGAAAGCTTTGTATAATCAAGATTAAGGGTTGAATTAAATTTATTTCCAATTCTATAGTTTATATTATTTGAAAATAATAATCTATCACCTCCATAATACCCACCAATAACTGTTCTATTAGTATAATTTAATGCTGTATTCCTATTAGACTGAATGTATAATTGAAATTCTTGATGGTAATATTCTCCAGTTGGAATTTCAACATCTGATATTTTAAATGAGTCAAAAACTCCCTCTGAAGTGATGTTTATACCTGTATGAATTTCAAATCCAGATGGCCACACCCAATGATTGTCAATATGAGTCCAACTGGTAACCAGTCTATCTTGAAAATCAAAATAACTTCTATGTGCAACATGAGGTCTGATTTCTAATAGTGATCCAAAATCTTTAAGCCTTATTTGTTTGAATACTAAAAATTCTGGTTTCTTGAATGCAGATCTCATCAAAAAACCTACTTCAGGATTAAAGCCTTCTCCAACTTCAGTATAGCCAGCATTAATTCTCCATCCATTCCAATTATAATTCGCTGTTAGCTTAAATGAATGATCAGAGGAATTTATATTTGGACTATCACTTTTAGAGAAAAAACCAGTAATATCAGCCTTTTTGCCGAGCGCTAATTTACCATCAAGAGCGTAAACTTTATTATACGTGTTATTTGAATTACCAATCTCATTTTTACCAACATAAATCATTCCCAGAGAAGATCTTGAATTATTAAAATCATGATTAACTCTTGCTACAGAAAAATTATTTTCAAAAATATTTTGATCAGAAACTTCATCAGTTACCATATTCAGTAAACCTACATTTGTTTGACCGATTTTTCCAGAGATTCTTCCTCCTCCCTTAATTGGAACTAACTGACCTTCACCACCTATTCCAATTCTCCTACTAAAAAAGAGATCAACTTCTCCAGGACTTCCAACTGAAAATTGACCNGCATTTTCAAGAAAAAATGCTCTCTTTTCAGGAAAAAAAAGATTGAAACGATCAAGATTAACTTGTTGTTCATCTACCTCTACTTGGGCAAAATCTGTGTTATAAGTTAGATCAAGAGTTAATCCAGGAGTTAAACTGTATTTTATATCTACCCCTGAATCTAGGTCAAGAGATACATCTTTATCACTTTCAAATTTCTGATATGAAGCCTTGCTAATAGAATAAGGAATGATCTTTAAATTCTTTGGGTTTTTAAGGTCAAGACCATTTAATTTTCCTGCTATTGAAACTCTTTTTATATCAAAACCAAGAGGTAAGGAAGCCCAAAATGAAATCTCACTATTCTTAGAAATATTTCTTTGAAAATTTAACCCCCAAGTTTTATTTTCCCCAGGTAAAAACCTTAATGATTTTAACGGAATAGCAAACTCTGCACTCCAGCCAAAATCTCCTCTTGAAGTTTTAACTTCCCAAGAAGCATCCCAATTAACGTTTGTTCCACCTAATGTACCTCCTTTTTGTCGTGCATTTTGATTGAAACTTCCAACACCTTCATTGTCAATTTGTGCATCGTATTGCATTCCATCAGCATTAGTACCAAAAAGAAAACCATTTTGAAGGTCATTATAAGTGTCAAGAATAAATAAGAAGCTATCCTCATCGTTCAAATCTGCATCTCTTCTAGAATCAGAGACGACTATTTTTGATGGTTCATTGTCAAATCCAATTACAGAAATATAAAAAGTCTTATTTGTGTAAGCTAATCTTATCTCTGTCTTCTCACTTGATGGCTCACCAAAATTTGGTGTTATTTGCGTCATTGAAGTTATTGGGAATATTGAATTCCAAACCCTATCATTAATCACCTCTCCATCTATTACAGGCTCACTATCTATGTAATTTATATTCGCCTCAGGCCTACCCTCTATAAAATCTTCTTGACTATAAGTTGAAGAGGTAATAGCAAATAAAAAAAACAGGATGATAGAGATTTTAAAAAATTCTTTTTTGTGTCTCATTAAACTAAGTTAATTAATTTTTAAACCTTTTTTCATAAATTGATACTATGAAAAAACTCTTATTATTTTGTTCTCTAATTATAGCGATTCCATCTAGTGAAATTTATTCAAAAGATTTTTATTCTCAAAAAGCAAATAAGACTGCTTTAGATTTAAATAATAGAAAAATACTAGAAACATTATTCAATGATTGGCGTGAATTTGAAAATCCTCCTTTATTAAATGGAGCTCCTGATTATACTGCTAATTCATTTAACAATAGGATGCCTGAATTTAGAGAGCTAAGAGATAGACTAAATGAAATAGATAAATCTACTTTAGATACTCAAAGCAAAGTTGATTGGACTTTAATCTGGGCTGAGATGAATGGCTTTGAATTTAATTATAGAGTTCTTAAGCCTTGGGAGAGAGATCCAGCATATTATAAGTCAGTATGGATGAATAGGAGTGATGTGCCAGCTCATGAAGGACCTACTCATCATAGTGTTATAGAGATATGGCAATATTCATTTCCATTAACAGATGGTGATTCCAGAAAATTAATAAATGAACTCAAAATTATTCCACCATTAAATGAGCAAGCAAAGCTAAACTTGATTGGAAATGCAAAAGATCTTTGGATTGCGGGAATAAGAGATATAGATACTCAAATTGATAATTTACAGTCAATAATAACCTTTCAAGATATAAATAAAAATAAAGACTTACTCGACATTATAAATGATGCAATTGAATCAACTAAGAGCTTATCAATTTGGTTAAGAAATGAATCTTTAAAAAAGAATGGGCCTTCTGGAATCGGAAAAGATAATTATACATGGTATCAAAACAATGTGCACTTAGTTCCATTGTCATGGGATGATGAAGTAATGCTTTTGAAGCGTGAATTGTCAAGAGCTTGGGCTTCTCTAAAATTAGAAGAACACAAGAATAGAAGTTTGCCAAAACTTAATCCAGCATCATCTCCAGAGGAATACAATAGGCTTGCAAGTCAGGCTTCAATAGATTTAATTGATTTTTTAGCAGATGAAGATATAATTGAGGTAAAGGATTTTTATAAAAAAGCTCTTGACGAACACTTAGGAAGCTTTGTTGAAGAAGAAAAAAGGAATTTTTTTTGGATTACTGCTCACTTAGATCCAAAACCTCTCTATTCTCATTTTTTTCATTGGTTTGAGCTAGCTGAAATGGATAATAATCCCAATAAAAATCTTATTCGCAAAGACCCTGTTTTATATAATATTTTTGACAGTAGAAATGAAGGAGTTGCTACGGCAGTTGAAGAAATGTTTATGCAGGCAGGGCTTTATGAGAATAATCCTAGATCTAAAGAGATAGTATATATATTAATAGCTCAAAGAGCAGCCAGAGGACTTGGTTCTCTTTACGCTCACGCAAATATGATGACAATGGAAGAAGCTGGAAAAATTCATTCTGAGTATACACCTAGAGGATGGATGAAAACTGAAAAAGAATTGTTAATATTTGAACAACATTTATATTTAAGACAACCTGGATATGGAACCAGTTATATTACGGGAAAATATTTATTTGAAAATGCACTTGCAGAATACTCAAGAATAAATGAAAATGATAAGTCATCAGATTTAAAAAAATTCTTTAATGAATTAGTTAAGATAGGCAGTATTCCAATGTCATTATTTCACTGGGAACTTAATGATGACTGGTCAATAATAGAAGATATAGTTCCAGGGTTATTTTAAAACTTTAAGAATTTGCTAGTTGTACCATTATGTAGACTTTTGAAAACATAACAACTAGGAAAATTACAAATAGTATTTCTGGCAGGTATTCTTTGGGAATTTTTTTCATCATAAACACGTCACAAAAGTAAATTTTAGTTTAATATTAAAATCCAAAATTTTTGTTAATTATAATTCTATTTTAAATATTTTAAGTCTATATCAATAAGTTTGTTTTATGAACAGATACGGTCAAATTAAAGATTTACTCTTAGGAGATCTAACTATATCAATTTTTGTATTAGGATCTATTGTCACATTATTGGTAATAGCTTCCTTACTTCTTTCAAGCAAAGAAAGAGCTGATTATGACAAAGATTATTATGACCGTCATGGATCTCTTCCTAAATAATAAAAAATACTTACTATTGTGATCCTAATTACTGGTCCTTTAAGCCTTTAGCTAATCTAATAGGATCTTTTCTAAATGTCTAACAATTAGTACATCAGAATCTGGAGATAATTTTTCAACATCTTCTTTAAAAGGAATTAATTTAAGACTTATGCTACCTTCTTGTGAAAAGCTATATGGAAGTCTAAAGTTATCCCAATGAGTTGGAATAATAGTTTTTGGATATCCAGTAACTTTTAAAAGCCTCTCATTATAATTATATAAACCTAGCTGAGATTGATTAACTCCAGCAAGTAAAATATCAGGCTCAATTCCATATAGCTCCTTTTCTACAAAATTCATTGACCCCATTGTAAGTATATCATGATTAGTAAACCTAGCTAAAAACATTAATGATCCTCCTTCAATAAATTCAGACACCCTTAGAGGTGCTTTTGGGGGCTTAGTGTACTCTCTTGAATCAAGGTAGTGCTTATCATTCAATGCAGAATGAATAGAAGGAATTACTCTAACTGAAAAATTTTCAAATTGATAATCTTCTCCTCCTCTTACAGGATAAAGTTGATCATTATTAATACCATACGCTCTTAGTATATTAATTGTTGTCTCAGTCCCTATAACTTTTGCTCCAGTTTTTTTGGCGATATAGGGGACATCTGATAGATGGTCAAAATGAGAATGATGAACTAAAATGAAATCTACTTTATCAATTAAGCTATCTATAAGAATTGAATCTGAAACAAAAAAATCAGACCTCAAAACTGTTTTTCTTTTATCTAACTTATTTACTGAAGGACCATTTCCAAGCTTTACCCTTGAAATATAAGGATCAATTAAAACAGTTACATTGTCATCTGAAATTTTCCATCCAGCTGTACCTAAATATTTTAATTCGACTTGACTATGAATATTTAAACTGAAAGATACTAAGGCTAATAAAATTAATTTTTTCATTGTATGATTATTTGTTTATATAGTAAAGATTATACTCGCCAGTGTTGGCTTCTAAAACATCAACTTTCCCATCATTATTAATGTCTGAGTCAATTATATCGTATGTCCTAAAATTGTTTTTTGATAGTGCATTTTCTTTCCATTCTTTTCCATTTAAGACGTTAATAAACAATTTAGTTGAACCAGGAGAATTACCAACGACTATATCTAAATATCCATCTCCATTAAAATCATTTACTGCTAAAGAAAAGCTTGAAGATTTTGAGTTATCATAAATAACATGTCTATCAAAACTATCAAATTCGTCACCAAAATAAATAAAATTTGGTTCGTCAATATTTGCTGTAGCTATATCTTTATATCCATCAGAATTAAAATCACCAATTTCAACTGCTCTTGTATTGTCATTTCCTTGACCAAACATTATTTTTTTATTAAAATTTAAAGTACCATCGTTGAAGTATACATAGTTTGGTTGACTATCACGATTAGCTAAAATTAAATCTTTATACCCATCCATATTCATATCAGAAACTTCAACGTCAATGGTTGAATCTTCATCTGTTCCAAAAAGAATTGTTTCAGAGAAATTACCTTTACCATCATTTAGACATATCTCATTTGATTCTCTACGATTTGTAATCAATATATCGATATCACCATCGTTGTCTATGTCATTTAATGTAATATTTCTTGTGTTAGAGTTAGATTTTCCAAATTCGCTAGACTTATTAAAATTTCCTTTCCCATCATTAAGAAAAATATAGTTTGGTGCCTTATCATTTCCTACTGCGATGTCTAAATCACCATCATTGTCAAAATCTGAAAGCTCTGCAGCATAACTTGTTAATCTTTCAATACCTAAATTCTTTTCAACTGTAAATCCACCTATCCCATTATTGATTAGAATTTTATTCTGTCCTGGCCAATGTCGACCGTTAGCAACAATTATATCAATATCACCATCGTTGTCTATGTCACCTGTAGATAATGAAGCTGTTTTTTCTTTAGTACTGCCCAAAAGATTCATTTTAAAATCAAAATCTTGAGAATGATTGGGAATGCTATAAGCAACTAAGAATATTACTAAAACTTTATTTTTCATTTTTTCTTTTTTGGAATTAACCATGTATTATTATCTAGATTAATTCTCCCATTCATTTCTTCTTTTACTACCCTGTCTATAACTCTAATTCCTTCAGATGCCATATTATAGAATGAATCAATTCCATTGTTTGGAAAATTCTGTCTAGTTCTATGAATATTAAACTTACTAGAAAAACTTCTATTAAATTCTTTTTCAATCATTTCTTTTCCAATCAAAAAACCTATAAAACCACCCCAGGTTGATGTTGGATTATCTGAATCCCATCCAGATAAAGTTCCAATTTTTATAGTTTCTTTAATATCTCCTTCCCCATAAAATAAGCTTACTAAGCTAGAAGCAAAATTTATTCCAGCAGCAAAACAGCCATTACAATATAGATTTTTAGAAGTGAGATTATATCCATCTTTTTGATCTACTTGATATCTCTGATAAATCGAATCTCTTGCATCTTCCCACTTTATTCCAGATTTATATAGTTTTTCTGTAAAGTCATACATTTTTGCAGGATAATTATTATCATTTAAATGTTNNCTTGATTNTTTTGCAATCCAAAATATNNTTTCTTTTGTNGANTTAAATTCTTTAGAATTTGANGCTAAAGAATGCATTATTACATAGAATTCTGCAATCTCTTGTGCTTCATNTCTAGCAGTGGTTTTAATAGGTAATTCAGCCATTTTTAAACCTATATCAGGTCTTGAAGGNGATAACAATCCAAAAATCTCAGTTGTTAATTGTGCATCAATCATCATATANGAATTATTATTTATTGGGTCACCTGTTTCAGGTGGTTTCATTCCAGACTTCATTAGATCAAATGCAACTTGATTTGATTCCCATAAATAATTCTCTTCATTACTTTTGATATGCTTTAGCCATCCATCTCTTATTTGATTTGGACTAAGAATGCTAGTATCATTAATATTTAAAAGATATTGATACATATACTCAATATCAGTATCATCATCAGATCCCCAAATATCACTTTCATCTTTTAATACAAAATCAATTTTTACTTTACTTTTATCAACTAAACTATCTTCCCATATACTCCTTTGATCTGTGCCTTCCCAATCATCTCTTGTATAAAAATTTCCAGTTTTAATTTCACCTATATTACCTATTTTATCCATCTCAGTTATTAGACCAGTCCAATTTGCAATGGATTGACCAAGCCAGAATCCATGTAATTTATTGGTGTAGTTTTCTCGGGATATTTCGATGTACTCAAATTCATTATTTATTCCTTTATTACATGCGATAAAGAAAAGGAATAAACTAAACAGTATTAATTTTTTTAAGAACCCCATTACACTAAATTAAATTTTTTAATTTTAGATATGAGAAAAATTCTTTTTCTATCTTTTTTTCTAGTTAGCTGTGGAGGAGAAATCTATTATTTAGACAGTTATAATTATAGTCAATCAGGTGAATCAACNTATGAGGCAAAAGAGCTNGAATCTGAAGAGATGGAAGATGCTTTTATTGAGGCATATGAAATTATTGCTGAAGANATTATATCTGTTTATTCAAAAGCGCTGAAAAAAGATAATAGTCTTGGAGGAGTAGATAATGAAATTAAAGCATTAGAGTTTTTAAATCAGGCTTTGTTTAATTATGAAATATATACAGTTAATAGAGAGTTAATGAAGATTAATATTACTGATAAAGAATTTGATAGGAAGTCGGAATTAAGAGATAGTATTTTAAATAAATCAAGAATAAAACAANAAGCTGAAAAATCACTTACACAATGAACTTTACTCTAATAGATTATACTGCTTTTGCATTATGGATACTAATAAGTATTTTGATTTCTTATATTCTTGTAGACAAACTTAAATTTTTCAAANGAGATAAAAATGTAAAAAAGGTTTTGACTTGGGGGCTAATTCTAGGACACCTATTATATCTTATTTGGAAATATATCTTTCTTAAACTTATAGGAAATTAAATGGTGGTTTGACTAATCAAACTTCAAAATAATATTTTGTTATAAGATGAGCTTAAGTTCTAAATGATCTAGAAATCAAAATTTCACAGAAAATATTATTAACAACCATAAAAACCTGGAACACCCAATTAATTATAGGTTTTTCAGTATAATTCAGTAATTTAAGTTATTAATTTTCAGAAAGTTAATGAGAAAAAACTTTTGTATAATAAGAAATTCTTATATATTATAGATATATCTAATTATTATGGAAAAACTATTAAATTTATTATTGGATTTACCTAAAACGGTAAATGAAAAACTCCCGATGAACTCTTTCAATAAAATGATGGATGATTCTGAGGGTTCAATGAAAAAATGGACTGGGACTGCTTTTAAAGTAGGTGCTCTTGTTCTACTAATTGTTACTTTATTATCAGTTGTATCAACTGGAATGGATTCTTTTCAGGACTCTAGTGGTCTTGGACAAGTTTCTGCAATACTTTGCTTATTAATTTTGATCTATGCAGCTTTTCCAATCGCTCAAGTTGTAAGATCTGCGGGGGATTCTCTATCGTCGTCAAAGAGCAACTCAGTTGACTTTATTTTTAAAGATTTCATAACAACAAATATTAAAGTCTTAGGACATGTTACAGCGCTAGTTGCTTTATTCGGAGCAATTTGTTCTACCATAGGGTGGTTATTAAATTCTAATGGCATGTCTATGAATGTTGACTTGTACGGTGGTGCTGCATACGCTTATGCTTTACCAATTGATGCAACAGCTACATTTTTAGAAATGGTTAAACTAGATTTTATTGGAGGAGTCATTAATGACTTTTTCAATTGGGATTTAACAGGATCAACTGCATCAGGATATACTATTGATGGTATAGTTGCTGTTGGTTGGGAGTATGCACAAGTAATTTTGATTTTAGCAAAATTATACTTCGCACTTGCACTATATCATTTCTTTTATGGTATTGTGTCAACTCTTTCAAAATGGGTTAGAAGTCCTTTTCTTCCATTTAAAAGTTCTTAGACATAACTAGATGATATTATTGTTTATAAACCCCACTTTATAGTGGGGTTTTATTTATTATACGTATTTGATTTAAGTGTTTTTATTAAATCGATATCCCTTAACTACTGAATAGGCTATTGGAATGGTTAAGGAAATAGTATAGATTATTGCAGCAGTATTCTGATCAACAAAAAATATAGCGCCAAAATAAATCAATGCACTGTATATACCCATCTTATAATAAAATGATTTAAAGAATTTCAAATAACCATCAATATCAAATTTTTCTCTTTGAGATTTTGACATTGTATTATAACCTGCTAGGAGAAGTCCAGCATTATCCTTATTTATTACTTTAGAAATAAATATAAAAAGTAAGCCTGTAAAAATTACAACAATTGACATTTCATCCATATTAATCACAAGCTCCATCAGTATAAGATGTTATTCCATTAAAATTTGTGGCATAACATGAATTAGGGTAGGTTATTCCATCACATCCACAGACTGGTTGATATATCTCAATACAAACACTAAATTCATCAATAATTGATTCGTCTATACATGAATCTTCAATCTTATCTTCTGAGGAACATGAAATTGTAAAAATTGCTAGAAATGATATGAGTTTTAGAGAAAAATTCATTTTGAAATATAGTTATTCAGGACATGTTCCCCAAATAGGTTGATAAGATTCTAATAATGGTGAGTTAGTTGCAAAATTTTCAGGCACCTCTGAAAAATTTAAAACACACCAAGATGAAATATCTTGATTAAATGAAGTTGCATTTTCAAACATTTTAGACATACTGGTTGCACTAGAGGTATCCCAAGAAGAAATATCTTGATTAAAAGAAGTTGCAGCTCTAAATAAGTCAAGCATTTTCGTGACTTTAGAGGTATCCCAAGAAGAAATATCTTGATTAAAAGAAGTTGCATTTTTAAACATACTTCCCATATTGTCTACTTTTGAGGTATCCCAGTTAGAGATGTTTTGATTGAAGATAGAAGCATTATAGAACATACCATCCATATTAGTCACATTTGAGACATCCCAAAAATTAATGTTAGAGTTAAAAGAATTATTATTAAAAAAATTCTGAAACACTCCAGATATTGATTCTCCAGACATATTAGTCACTAATGTTGTACAAAGGTTATAGTTACCATTTGCAATCTCATCTTTTATTGAAATATTATTTACAGCAGTGTAGGTTACTCCACCTATTATATCTTTATCTCCATTTAAAGCATCAGGACATTTACAAGTATTATCTTCAAAATAAATTTTTCCCGAATTAACAAAACCATTTACATTACTAGAAGGAACTTCTGACGAGGTAATCTGAGTTTCATCACTTTTGGAACAAGAGATTAGTGTTAGAGTAATAAGAAACAAAATTTTTTTCATTTTTCGAAAATAGATAATAAAAACGCGAATAGAGAGAAGCATTCTGTTAATAATATTATAAATATTTATATATGTTTGTAAGTGATTTGAATATTCTTTCATAAATTAATGTCATCTATTAAACATAAATATCATGGGTAGTAAATTTTTTGGAAATAAAAACGATAATAAAGAAACTAACGGTAAACGTCAGGTCAAAAGTTCAAATAAAAATTCAAAGAAAAACTTCAATAGTAAGCTGCAGTCAAAGGGAGTGGGAAAAGCTAAAATGACTGGAATCAGAAAAGTCGGAAGAGGAAATTAGTTAATATTAAAAGTCATTCTATTTTTTAAAATAAACTTAATGGCTAAATAATATTCAATTTTTTATCACAAAAGTTATTAGACACATTACTTTATAACAATCAATAAGATGACAAGAAAAGAATTTGAACTCTATGTAAAAGATCTAAATCTAAACACCAAATTGGAAAAAAAGTATTGGATTATATATGAAAAAATTAATGAAAATGGCTCACCTCTTAGCTATAATCAAAGAGCAAACTTATTACTTGAGGAATTAAGAAATATGAAAAAGCTATTAAATGTTTTTATAATATTTTTTATTTCAAACATCTATATTTAATAAGTTTTAAGAAATTATTTAAATACAATTCTGATTAATGCTTACTAAAAATCAACGTAAACTATTACTTCAATTAAATCAAAAAAAATATCGATTTACATATAAACTTTTTGTTGCTGAAGGAAAAAAGGTTGTAAATGAATTAATTGACTCAAACTGGTCATATCAAATGTTATTCAGTTCTGAAGATGACTTTCATCCTGACTCACAACTATTGACCCAAGAAGAAATGAAGATGATTACTCACTTTAAAACACCTAGTCCAGCATTAGGCGTCTTCAATTTGCCAGAAGATCAAAAAATATTAAGTGAGCCTATTACAATCGCAATAGATGGTGTTAGTGATCCAGGTAACCTAGGAACAATAATACGTTTGTGTGATTGGTTTGGACTTTCTGAATTGTTTTGTAGTAAGACTACTGTAGATTGCTTCAATTCTAAAGTAATTCAAGCTTCTATGGGATCTATAACTCGAGTAAGATGTCATTATGTTGAAGATCTTGGATTAACTCTAAATGAATTTCAAAAACCAATTTATGGAGCAAGTGTAAAAGGAAATTCTATTTTTTCTAGAGAACTTCCAAAAAAAGCATCCTATGTTTTCGGAAGTGAATCACATGGAATTTCAAAATCTCTATCAAACCAACTAACAGGAGAATTATCCATACCAAATTTAAGAGAGGGTATTAATAAAGCAGAAAGTTTAAATGTAGCAAATTCAACTGCCATTTTCTTAAGTGAGTTATTTAGATAGGAATGCTTTAATTAAATTAAGAAGAAGATATTAACTTAAACAAATAAATTGTTAGCATACCCCAACCAGTTCCTGTTACCATACTCAAATTTGAATTTAGTCAGGCTCGTAGCCTGAATCTCCTTGATCATTGTCTTGAAAAATTTCTCTTAGAGTCTCCTTACTTGGTTTGGAAATTACAGGTTTGAAATAAGTGTTATATAATTGGTATCCCAAAGGATTATTAGCTAATATACCTGAAGGTGTTCTTGAATTATCATTCCATTCTGGAGATAAACTTCCTCCTTCCCAAAATTCACTAAATTCCCACATTCCATAGGTCAATAAATACTGGTATTCTTTAAGCATAACTGGCCAAGCATTAGTGTTGTTTATATCACCTCCATAACCTTCTATATCAAAAACTCCATTAGTGTATGCTTCTTTCATTGCAAGAAAAATTTCTGTATTGGAGATATCCTCCTCTTCTGCTTCTATATTTAGTGCTTCTGTTGAGCCTTCAACTCCTCCTCTTACTCCAAAACGATGTAGTGTATGCAGGACATGTTCCATAATTTCATTAATATCATCGTCCCCTGTACCCATACTATCAACGTTTTTATACCAAACCATATCATCTAAAGCTAAAGCATCTTCAAAGGCTTCAATGCCAGGATAGGATTGATTCCTGTTATCATTTAAAAAATTTGGAGAATATTCATCTCCACCTCCTCTTGCAATTCTTTGACCAGTTGGTCTTCCCTGATGCCACCCAATTTCACCTTTTAGAGTTTTAATCATATTTAGTTGAGAATTAGCATCAATATCTTCTGCATCCTTGTCTGTAAGTAATTTAAACACTCTTGCAGTTTTATATATCCAAAAATCTGGTACAGCTTCTTGACCTCCAATTTCACCTGCAGCAATTAGTTTTACTCCATTAACATTCAATTCTCTGTCATAAAAAATAATTGGTTCAATTGGCACTATNTCGCCACTTGAGTAATAATTAGGGATTACTTCAAATAGCGCCTGATAAGTTACATTTGAATTAATTGTGATAGTTAAACTTTCACTAGTAGAGGTATTCCCTTCCCAACCAGTAAATCTATATCCATCATTTGCAGTAGCTGTAATTGTCACCTGAGTTCCTTGATTATATGTACCTCCTGAGGTAGAAACACTACCACCCTCTCCTGCTGTAACAGTTAAAGTATACTGTGTAATTGTAGTTGTAGGATTCGTATTAGTTGTGTTTGTTTGAGAAGAAACATATTCTGATGTATTATCTTCAGTGCTATCCTTAGCACAGGTTAATAATAATAAAAAGCTTAGGTAAATTGGAAGTTTTTTCATTTTTTTAATTTTTAAAATAAGAATCTAATTTTGCTTCAACGGAAGCA
>JGI20157J14317_10001593_pt1 | contig 20618 bp, 20 predicted proteins | sample COG_07_FD_14317 | JGI IMG/M metagenome (IMG submission 14317)
GGCAGCCGAAGGTCTTGATAAAAACTTTTTTGCTCATGTCGCGTTGCTTGGGTTAGGCCAACCCATGCACGCCACGCACCAGCGCGAGCCGCGGGTGCGAAGGAGAGCGAGGGCCGGCGTTGCATGGTGTAGATCCAGTGGCCGGCGTGCAGACGCGCTGCACACAAAACATGATTGTAATGCTTGAGCAGGCAATAAAAAAACCCCATCGCACGGGTGCTTTGGGGTTTTGCCCACCGGTGCAGAGACCGGATGGTAGGTGTTTGGTGGTGATAGGTGGACTTGAACCACCGACCCCAGCATTATGAATGCTGTGCTCTAACCAACTGAGCTATATCACCGAGCCTGGAATTATAGCCAAAATTCTCAGGGCTTTGGCTTGCCGCCAAAAGTTTTTGTTAGCCATTTTGTCGCGCCCGTACGACGCGCCAAGCCCTTGGTTATTGGTGTTTGAAGGCGGGTTTGCGCTTGTTTATGAACGCATCCATGCCCTCTTTTTGGTCTTCGGTTGCAAACAGCGCGTGGAACAGACGGCGCTCAAAACGCACGCCTTCGCTGAGGCTGCCTTCAAACGCTTGGTTCACCGCTTCCTTTGCCGCCATGACACTGGGGAGGGAGTAGTTGCAAATCATCAGGGCTGCGCCCAAGGCCTCGGTCATGAGTTGGTCATCGGCGACCACGCGGCTCACCAGTCCGCCGCGCTCGGCTTCTGCGGCGTCCATCATGCGGCCTGTGAGGGCCATGTCCATGGCCTTGGCTTTGCCAACGGCGCGTGGCAGGCGCTGCGTGCCACCTGCGCCAGGGATAACGCCCAACTTGATTTCGGGTTGGCCAAATTTGGCGCTCTCGCTGGCAATGATGACGTCGCACATCATGGCCAATTCACAACCGCCGCCGAGGGCAAAGCCGCTGACGGCGGCAATAACGGGCTTGCGAACGCTGCGAATGGTTTCCCAGTTGCGCGTGATGTAGTCTGACTTGTAGACGTCAGCAAAGGTGTAGGTCGCCATAGCGCCAATGTCGGCACCCGCGGCAAAGGCTTTTTCACTGCCTGTGAGCACAATGCAGCCAATGTCAGGGTCGGCGTCGAATGCGGTTAGCGCCGCGCCAAGCTCGTCCATTAGCGCACTGTTGAGGGCATTGAGTTGTTTGGGGCGGTTTAGGGTGAGTATGCCCACGCGGCCTTCGNTGCGGATTAAAACCAGTTGCTCACTCATGTCTGTGTTCTCCAATGTGGTGCGAAAAGTTNCTTAGAAAAAGTTGTTTCGAAAGTTGCTTCGACGTAAGGGGTTGATCATAGCCAAGCGGTGAGCTTGCTAGGGTCTTTCACCACCAGTTCGGCGATCTGGTTGGCGTGGGTCGATGGCCAGATGAGGGGGCACGACAACATGCGGCCATCGCGCGCGACACCGGCAACCAATGGGTGCTGGGCTACGTCGGCGTGGCGTCTCGCAATGTTCTCCACATCGCTCAGTGACTTCACCCGCCATTGATCGGTGCCGTCAAATAGCGTCACCCATTCGTCACCCGCCGCCATGCCCGCTTGTTCGCCTGCACCGCCTCTTGCCACGTGGGTGATGCGGATGCCGTCTCGCTCAACGACACGCATGCCCAAGCGCTGGGCGAGGGTGCCGCTCTTGGCCGCCACGGCGACACCGTAATGACTAAGCAGTGCGTGTACCGGCAGGTCTTCCGTGCTGTGTACCCAGTGCGCGAGTTGTGTGGCGACGTTGGCGTGCCCTTGCTGGTTGAGCAGGGCGTAGATGTCGGCCTCACTGATGGTGCCGCCTTTGCTTTTGACCCAAAGGCCGCGCATGAGGGTGTCGAGATCGCCGCCTTGTTGGCGCAGCATGAGGTCGGTGCACAGCGCTATTAGCGCCCCTTTGGTGTAGTAGCTAACGGTGGCGTTGGGCGTGTTTTCGCCAATGCGGTAGTACTTGACCCACGCGTCATAGCTAGACTGGGCAACGCTTTGCAGATGCCGCCCTGGGGTGGCCGCAACGTGGTTAATGGATTTGGCCAGCAGCGTGAGATAGGTGGGCGTATCAATGAGTTTGGCGCGTTGCAGAAACAGGTCATCGTAGTAGCTGGTAAAGCCTTCAAAGAACCACAGCAGCTCGGTGTAGTTCTCTTGGTTGAAGTCGATGCTTGCAAACTCGGATGGGCGCAGACGCTTGACGTTCCATGTGTGGAAGTACTCATGGCTAATGAGGCCAAGTAATTGGTTGTAGCCAGCGCCTTGTGCATGGGGGGGCGCTGCCTCGCCAGCGACGGCCGTTAGGGGCAAGTCGGCACGCTGGCAAATGAGTGCGGTGCTGGCGATGTGCTCTAGCCCGCCGTAGCCGTTTTCAGTGGCGTGAAGCATGAAGACGTAGCGGTCAAAGGGTAGTTGGCGTTGCGGTTGTTTGCCGTGCCAAAACGTGATCTCTGTTTCGCAAATTCGGCGGGTGTCGGCAACTAATTTTTTGACATCAAACCCGGGCGCGGTGTGGTTGCCAATGCCCGTGACAACGAGTTCATGCGGTACGCCAGAGACCTTAAACCGACTGACGTAAAAATCACCCAAGGTAAAGGGACTGTCGGCGAGCTCGCCGTAGTTGCGGGCGGTGTAGCGCCCGAAGCCACGCGCGTCGATTTGCCGCGCGGGCAATGCGGTAGACAGCCGCCACGCATTGAACGCGGGCGCGGTGGGGCGCTCGACGGAGATGGTTTGTATCTCGTCTTCGCCCCCGACCACTTGCAAACACAGGCTGGTGGGGTTGAAGAAGCCGCGGGTGTTGTCCAAAAAGGCGGTTCGCACCGAGGCGTCAAAGGCGTAGATTTGGTAATTGAGCTCCAGCGGGCGTTTGCCGTCGGATTCCACTAGCCACTCATTTTTACTGCACTGCGTGATTTGGCAAGGCGTGCGGCCTTGCTTGGCTGTCAGCGCTTGCAGGTGTTGCGAAAATTCACGCACCAAATAACTACCAGCAATCCAAACGGGTAGACGCAGGCGCTGTTGCTTTTTTGGGCTTGAGATGCGCAGATGCACACCGAACAGGTGCGCTTCCGCGCTGTCAACGCGAATGTTGTGATCGATGCGCATGGTGTTACTTGATGGCGGCCAGACGCTTCTCAACTTCGGCGGCAGAAATGGCGCCGGGGACACGTGTGCCGTCTGAGAAGAAAAGGGCAGGCGTGCCCGAGATACGGTGCTTTTGACCAAACGCGATGTTGCGGTCAAGCGCGCTGGTGTCGCAGCTGATGGCGGCGGCGCTGGTGGTTAGAGGGACTTCATTCACCATCCAGTCTTCAAAGGCTACGCCGGGGTTTTTGTCGCACCAAATGGCCTTGGACTTGAGCGTTGAATCCGCGCCGAGTATGGGGTACAAAAAGATGTGCAGGGTGATGTTGTCGACATTCATCATGTCACGTTCAAAGCGCTTGCAGAAGCCACAGTTGGGGTCTTCAAAAACCGCGAGTTGACGCTTGCCGTTACCGCGTTTGATGGTGAAGGCATCTTTAAAGGGCAGGGCCTCAAAGGGTATTGCGCTCAATTTATCGAGGCGCTCCTGCGTCAGGTTGCGTTTGCCCTTGAGGTCAACGAGTACGCCTTGCAGCAAAAATTCACCGTTGGCATCGGTGTACAAAATTTCGGTTTCACCAAAGCGAACTTCGTAGAGGCCGGCCATGGGGGTCTTGGTGACGCTGTTGATAGCGGGTAAGTTGGGTAGTTGCTTGGGTAGCATCTCGCGAATCTTGGCTTCCTGTGCCCAGCCCATGCTTGCCATGAGAGTGAATGCGATGCCCACGGCCAAGCCGCGCAATAAAGAGCGTGTGGGGGTGGGTGCGAGAGGTGACGTGTGGTGAAGCATGGTGTGGTTCGCTAGGTAGGCGTTGTTTGGGGGTAAGAGGGTGGGTGGGTTGGTTCGTGTGTTCGCGGGAGGGGGCGGTTGTGTAGCAGATGCTCGCTGTTGGAGCACCATCGTGGCAATCAGTTCCCCATGCCAACACGCTGTACCCACGACTTGAGTGGGCCCATGGCATTAAAGCCCGACATGCCTGCATTGCGTAGCCAACTGGCGGCGGGGTTGCGGCCCAAGGGGTTGTTGAACAAGTGAAAGAGTCCGTGCGTGACCCATTGCATGGGTTCGGTGGCGGCGCGTCGACGCCGTTGGTAGCGCTGAAGCACGCGTGAGGCACCCGGAGACTCACCTCGGGCGCGTGCCGCAACGCAGTCACTGAGCGTTTGTACGTCGGCCAAGCCAAGGTTGAGACCTTGCCCTGCGAGGGGGTGGATGGTGTGCGCCGCATCGCCGGCTAACGCGGTCTGCTGGGCAATCCATTGCGTGGTTAAGCCGACGCTCAAGGGGAAGGCAACAGGCCCGCTGGTAAGGGAGAGGTGCCCTAGCGCGCCCTGACTGGCTTGGGTAAGTTGGTCTTCTAGGGCGGCGGTTTGGGCGGTGGTCTCCATGTCCAGCCACGTCTGATGCGCAGCGTCTGGTAGCGACCAGACAACGGCCAGGTCGTGCCCGTCAGCGCCGCCCATGGGCAGCAGGGCCAAAATATGTGTGCCGTTAAACCACTGGTGGGCGACGCCGCCGTGGCGGTGCTCGGCGCGCATGCGCAACGCCAAGGCACGGTGGGGGTAGTGCTTACTTACCATGTCAATACCCAAGGCGGTGCGCGCGATACCGCTCTTGCCTTCGCAAATGATGGTCAATGCGCTAGGCGGTGTCTGGGCTGATGGTGACGCGTGGTCGTCAAATTGCACGCGTGCATGGCGTGTGACGGCTTCGGCAAGATGGTCCTCTAGGACAGGCACATCGACCATCCACGCCAAGGGTTGCGCTTGCTGTGGGGGTGCGTCGAATTGCAGCGCGCCTGACGCATCGCCAAACACCCGCATATGGGTCATGGGGGTCAGCCACGCGGCCTGATCGTCTTGAGGCCAGACACCGCATGCTTTGAGGGTGTCTCTCGAGGTGTGGTTGATGGCGTAGGCGCGAATGTCGCGGGTGTGCGGTGGCGCTTGGGGCGCGGGCAGGCTGACGGAAAAGCCTTGCTCTGCCAATAACAATGCCGCCGCGTGCGCGGTGATGCCAGCGCCTAAAACGGTGATGTGCCCTGATTGAGTCATGGCGTTATTCTATTGGGACACCCACTTGGGGGGCCAGCGATGACCCTGCCCCGGAAGTGCCTTAAACTCTGGGTCTTGCTTTTTGAGGATTGTCATGAGTTTGAAATGCGGCATCGTTGGTCTGCCCAACGTCGGTAAATCTACCCTGTTTAACGCGCTTACCAAGGCTGGTATCGCCGCTGAGAACTACCCTTTTTGCACCATCGAGCCCAACGTTGGCGTGGTGGAGGTGCCCGACACCCGCCTAGCGCAGCTCAGCGATATCGTGACGCCTGAGCGCATTGTTCCTGCGATTGTTGAATTTGTGGATATAGCCGGCTTGGTGGCGGGTGCCAGTACGGGCGAGGGCTTGGGTAACAAGTTTTTGGCCCATATCCGCGAAACCGATGCCACGGTTAACGTTGTGCGTTGTTTTGAAGATGACAACGTGGTGCACGTCGCGGGCAAGGTGGATCCGATTTCTGACATTGAGGTGATTCAAACGGAGTTGTGCCTTGCCGACTTAGGCGCAGTAGAGAAAGCCCTGCACCGGGTCTCCAAGACCGCGCGTTCTGGCGACAAAGAGTCGGTGCGCTTGGTGTCGATTTTGGAGCGCTGTCAGGCGGCCTTAAACGAAGGCAAGCCTGTTCGCACGCTAGATTTCAGCAAAGAAGAAGCGCCGCTGCTTAAGCAGTTTTTCTTGATTACGGCCAAGCCAGCGATGTTCGTTGCGAACGTGTCTGAGGATGGCTTTGAGAACAACCCCCTGCTTGACCGCTTGACCGCTTTGCCAACGAGCAGAACGCGCCTGTGGTGGCGATCTGCGCCAAGCTAGAGGCCGAGATGAGCGAGATGAGCGACGAGGACCGCGATATGTTCTTGGAAGAGCTGGGGCAGTCCGAGCCGGGCTTAAACCGTCTGATCCGTGCCGCCTACAGTTTGTTGGGTTTGCAGACCTACTTCACTGCGGGTGTAAAAGAGGTGCGCGCTTGGACTATCCACGTTGGGGATACGGGGCCGCAGGCGGCCGGTGTGATCCACACTGATTTCGAAAAGGGCTACATTCGCGCCCAAACCATTGCCTTTGATGACTTCATTGCATTCAAGGGCGAGCAGGGCGCTAAGGACGCGGGCAAGATGCGCGCAGAAGGCAAGGAGTATGTCGTGAAAGACGGCGATGTACTCAACTTCTTGTTCAGCTCATAAGCCACTGCGCACTCGAGGCAATGGCAAGGTAGCGGGCGAACTTGCCAATGGCCATGTACACCGCGCAGGCCAGCCAGGGCATTCTTAGCCAGCCTGCGAGGGTGCACACCACATCGCCGACCACGGGTAGCCAAGCCAGCAAACACGCCTTGGGTCCGAGTTTTTCCAGTTGAGCCAAAGCCCACGCGGCGAGCCTGCCAGCCGTTGGGGTGGCCTGAGCATCCGCGCGTCGGTGCGGGTGCGCACGGTTTTGGTAGGCGCGGTGCGCTGATTGCAGGCCAACGCCCATCAGCCAACTCACCATGCCACCCAAGGTGTTGCCTACCGTCGCAGTAACAAGGCGGGCCAAAATAGATGGGGTGAGATGGCGATGAGACCCATTAATGCCGCCTCCGACCCCATGGGAAGCCACGTCGCGGAGACGAATGCCGTGACAAAAACGGTAGGCAACCCCCATTCGGGCAGACTGAACCAGTGAAGTAAGCTCGCAAAAAAGGCATCCATTGGCTTGAGTATAGGTACAATCATGCTTAAATTTTCAGCAAGCACCGACGCGTCAATCGGTGCTTTTTTGTCTCTAACTGCCGTCCAACGTGCATATCGGTCCCTACCACCTCCGCAATAACCTGTTCGTCGCGCCTATGGCTGGCGTGACAGACCGCCCGTTTCGCCAGTTGTGTAAGCAACTGGGCGCGGGCTATGCCGTGAGCGAAATGGTGACATCGCGGCGCGATTTGTGGGACTCGCTTAAAACCTCACGCCGTGCAAATCACGCCGGTGAGAGCGGGCCCATTGCGGTTCAAATTGCGGGGACCGACGCCCAGATGATGGCCGATGCCGCGGTGTACAACATTGACCGTGGCGCACAAATTATTGATATCAACATGGGTTGCCCCGCAAAAAAGGTGTGCAACAAGTGGGCCGGTTCTGCGTTGATGCAAGACGAGACCTTGGCGATCGCCATTGTCGAAGCGGTGGTGAACGCCTGCGCCTCTAAGGATGTCCCGGTGACATTAAAGATGCGGACGGGTTGGGCGGCGCATGCGAAGAATGCCACGCGGTTGGCGCTGGCGGCGGAGCAAGTGGGGGTGCAGATGTTGACGATTCACGGTCGCACGCGCGAGCAAGGCTATAAGGGTTTTGCAGAGCATGAGACGGTGGCGGACATTAAGTCGCGGGTGCGTATTCCCGTGGTGGCCAATGGGGATATTGCATCGCCCGAGGCGGCGCAACGTGTGTTGCAAGCCACGGGGGCCGATGCGGTGATGGTGGGACGCGCCGCGCAAGGGCGCCCATGGATATTTAGTGAGATCGCTCATTTTTTAGCCACCGGACGCCACGCGCCACCGCCCACCGCTGTGGATATGCGGGCGTGGATGGTGGAGCACCTGCACGCGCACTACGCGCTTTACGGCGAATTTACAGGCGTTCGGTCTGCGCGCAAGCACCTTGGTTGGTATGCCCAACACTTGCCCATGGGTGAGCTTTTGCGTCAGCGCATCAATGCCTTAACCGATTGCGCGGAGCAGTTGGCTGCAGTCGAGGCGTATTTCGCAGCGTGGGACAGTGATGATCTGGCCGCGCTTGGTCGGGCATGGCAACCGACACAGATACCGGGCAGCGCGCAGAGCCAGTCTGTGCGAGAGGTGCCTGTCGATATGACATTGGCCCCCCTTCATTGAGCGTTGTATGAGCCGTAAAGACATTGAAAAGGGCGTGCGTGAAAGCATGCAAACCTACTTCCAAGACCTCGCCGGTAGCGAGCCACATGGCCTGTACGACATGATGGTTGATGTTGTGGAGAAGCCCTTGCTGGAGGTGGTGATGGCGCAAGCAGGCAATAACCAGTCTCGCGCGGCGCAGTGGCTTGGTCTCAATCGCAACACCTTGCGCAAAAAATTACTTCACCACAAGTTACTCAGTTAACGCTGCAAACGCGGCGGCCTAACTCGTCATTTCCCCCTTTATTTTTCACGACTACCAAGCACCATGAACGCACTCTTATCTGTATCCGACAAAACCGGCATTGTGGCCCTTGCGCGCGCGCTCCACGCCCAAGGCATTGGCCTGCTGTCTACTGGCGGCACGGCCAAGCTGTTGGCGGAAGAGGGCCTGCCCGTTACCGAGGTGGCCGATATGACCGGCTTTCCAGAAATGCTCGATGGTCGCGTCAAAACCTTGCACCCCAAGGTGCACGGCGGCTTGTTGGCTAGACGTGACGTGCCAGCGCACATGGCGGCGTTGGCCGCTCACGGGATCGATACCATTGACGTGTTGGTTGTGAACCTCTACCCCTTTGAGGCGACGGTGGCCAAAGCGGGTTGCACTTTGGAAGAGGCCATTGAGAACATCGATATTGGCGGCCCCGCGATGGTGCGTAGTGCCGCCAAAAACTGGAAGGACGTCGCGGTTTTAACGGATGCCAGCCAATACGAGACCGTCATTGCCGAGCTCGCCGCTAACGGCGCGGTGTCTACCCCGACGAAGTTTGCGCTGTCCGTGGCGGCGTTTAACCGCATCAGCAATTACGATGCGGCGATCAGCGACTACCTGTCGGCGTATCAGTTGGAGAGCGATACCTTGCAAGCGTTCCCTGCACAGGCGAACGGACGTTTTGTGAAGTTGCAAGACCTGCGTTACGGCGAGAATCCGCACCAATCAGCGGCGTTTTATCGTGACCTACACCCCGCGCCCGGCTCGCTGGTAACGGCGAAGCAGTTGCAGGGTAAGGAGCTGTCCTATAACAACATCGCCGATGCGGATGCGGCATGGGAGTGCGTGAAAAGCTTTGACGTGCCCGCCTGTGTGATCGTGAAGCACGCCAACCCCTGCGGTGTGGCGTTGGCCGAGGATGCGTTGGGCGCCTATACCAAGGCGTTTCAAACCGACCCCACATCGGCCTTTGGCGGCATCATCGCGCTCAACGTTGTGGTGGATGAAGCGGCTGCCAAGGCCATTAGCCAGCAGTTTGTCGAGGTGCTGATGGCGCCCGCTTATACCGAGGGTGCCTTGGCGGTATTTCAAGCCAAAGCCAATGTGCGCGTTTTGCAAATTACGCTGCCTGCGGCGGGTGGACAGACGGCGTGGGAGCGTGGGCGCAACGTGCAAGACATAAAGCGCGTGGGGTCTGGTTTGTTGATTCAAACGGCAGACAACCATGACCTGAGTTTGGCCGACCTCAAAGTGGTGTCCAAAGTGCAGCCGACCGAGGCGCAGTTGCAAGACCTCTTGTTTGCGTGGAAGGTGGCCACGTATGTGAAGTCGAACGCGATTGTTTTCTGTAAAGACCGCATGACCGTCGGCGTTGGTGCGGGGCAAATGAGCCGTTTAGATTCAGCGCGAATCGCGCGTATCAAGGCCGACCATGCCGGTTTGTCATTGGCGCAGTCGGTGGTCGCTAGTGATGCGTTCTTCCCTTTCCGAGACGGTCTCGATGTGGTGGTGGAGGCGGGCGCGACTGCGGTTATTCATCCCGGTGGTTCCATGCGTGATCAAGAGGTGATTGATGCGGCGGATGAGCATGGCGTCGCGATGGTGTTTACGGGCGTGCGCCACTTCCGTCACTAAGCCGTTGCGGGTGTTGCTTGCAGTGGCCATGTTGACCTGGTTGGATATCTCGCAGACGGCGAGCGATGACGACTGGGTGACCTTAGAGGTCTGCGCGTCTGTGACCCGTGCTGACCAGCATCGCGTCGATGCTGCGGTCTGTGAGTTGCTTGGTTATTTGTACGCGCGCTGTGGCCGTCCCAGCGAAGACCCCGACGTGCCGCCCGGCCCGCAGTCGTGGCTGATCGATGTGCAGGCGTATGCCGAGTCGGCAGCCAAAGCGCCGCTGGCCGTCGCCTTGGATTGGCGCGACGACGCCACGGTGTCTCTGCAATGGGGCACAGCGGGAGCCGCTGACGCGACCACGGAAGACACCCGGCGAACCCTTCTCATTAGTTTGGGCTTGTCACCCGCGTTAGCGTCGCTTGCGATGAGGCATTCGAACTGGGGCTCTAGCTGACGCCCCCTAACGCGGTGTATGTCCCGCTCGTGGGACTACAGGGTTGCAAATGTCCGCTTTGCCGCGGCGATGGTGTCGTCAATGTCTTGCGCGGTGTGCGCGGCGCTCACAAAGCCAGCCTCAAATAGCGCGGGCGCAAAGTAAACACCTTGGTCCAACATGCCGTGGAAGAAGCGGTTAAACACCGCGCCGTCTGTGGTCATGACCTTGGCGTAGTTTTGTGGCAACTCAGGGAAGAAGAAGAAGCCAAACATGCCCCCTTCGCTGTCGCCACAAAACGGGATACCCGCGTCCTTGGCTGCGGCGGTCATGCCGCTGACGAGTTGTTGGGTGCGTTGATTCAGTTGGGTGAAAAAGCCGTCCTTTTGAATCTCTTTTAAGGTTGCCAAACCGCAGGCGGTGGCGACGGGGTTCCCTGACAAGGTGCCCGCTTGGTAGACCGCGCCAAGTGGTGCGAGGTGGGACATGACTTCGCGCTTACCGCCGAACGCGGCTAACGGCATGCCGCCGCCAATGACTTTGCCCATCACGGTCATGTCAGGCTCAAAGCCCGGAATTTCCTTGGCGTACAAGCTCTGAGCGCTTCCCAGTGCCACGCGGAAACCACACATCACTTCATCAAATGCGAGCAGCGCTCCGTGGGCAGTGCAGAGTTCGCGACAGCGTTTTACAAATGGCACGCTGGCCCGCACGAAGTTCATGTTGCCAGCAATGGGCTCCATCATCAAACAGGCGACTTCATCGCCGTGTTCCTTAAAGGCGGCCTCTAGCGCTTCCACGTCATTGAAGGGCAGTACTAAAGTGTGTTGCACAACCTCTGGCGGGACGCCTGCGCTGGTGGGGTTACCAAACGTGGCGAGGCCAGAACCGGCCTTAACCAACAGGGCATCGGCGTGGCCGTGGTAGCAGCCTTCAAACTTAATGATTTTGCTGCGTCCCGTGGCGCCCCGAGCCAGTCGAATGGCGCTCATGCCGGCCTCGGTGCCTGAGCTGACCAGTCTCACCATTTCAATGGATGGAACCAGCTTGATGATTTCTTCGGCCAGTTCTATTTCGCGTTCAGTCGGTGCACCAAATGACAGCCCTTGCTCTGCAGCGCTCAGCACCGCGGCGTGTACGGCGGGGTGGCGGTGCCCCAAGATCATCGGGCCCCAAGAGCCAATGTAGTCAATGTAGCGCTGATCTTCTGCGTCCCAAAAATAGGCGCCATCGCCCCGCGTGATGAAGCGGGGAGTTCCGCCGACGGCTTTGAAGGCGCGTACGGGTGAGTTAACCCCACCCGGAATGGCTAGCTTGGCGCGTGTAAATAATTGGTCGTTTTTGTTCATGATGTGTTTCCGGTTACGTTGCACGGTTCAGTGTTTGGTGTCGTCTAGCGGGAAGTCGCCTAACGTGTGGTGACCGACATCCAGCGTCGGTGTGTCGGGGGCGTCGGTATCCTCGGTATCGTCTATGCCGTCATCTTCGCCGCGTCCCCAAAACAAGCGGTCGGGTAAGGCGTGTCCCATGCCGGGTGCAAAGCCTGCATCCAGACTCTGGTCGAGATAGGTCAGCGCTTCTGCGCAGGCGGACTGCAAGTCTTCGCCTGCACCCAGCAGGGCCGTGAGGGCGGCTGACAGGGTTTCCCCAGCCCCGGTGAAGGTGGTGTCAAACCGCTCGAAGCGTGCGGTGGCCAACACGGTCTCAGGGGACGCTAGGTGGTTTTCTAAGAATTGCTCAGGTGCATTTAACCCGGTGACCAAGGTGTAACTCACACCGTGTAGCTGCGCGGCGCGAGCTACGTCGCGCGGTGTGGGGGGCTTTTCGCTTGCCCAGTCGGGTAATAACCAGCGACACAAGGTGCTGTAGTTGCCCACGAGCACGGCGGTTTGCGGGAGCATTAATTCGGTGAATGCGTCTAAGTAGGCATCTAGAGCGATATCGTCCATCCACGTCAAACTGGGCATATAGGCAACGACGGGGGTGTCCGCGTAGTCGTTGGCAATTTGCGCCACTGCGCTGATGTTTTCCGGACTGCCCAAAAAGCCGACTTTGATACTGGTCACGGGGATGTCTTCGAGCACCATGCGGGCTTGGTCGTTGATGGCATCAGCGTCCAGCGAGACGTGGTCTTGGACGGCGGTGGTGTCTCGGATGAGCACCGCGGTGACCACGGGCAACATGTGCACAGAGGCGGAACCCATGGCGCCGATGTCAGCGGCCAAACCGCCAGCACCCGTTGGGTCATTGGCATTGAACGACAGCACGCACGGCAGCGTTAGCTGGTGCGCGGTCGTGCTCGTGTCCCGTTTGCTGGGCTGCTTGGGCGGCGAATCTAAAGCATCGGTCATGGGTTTGCTCGTTGAGGGGCTGTCTCAGTTCCTTCGGGGGTATGCTTCTGCACCGATACAATGTGATCATTCTATGACACGGTTTTAAAAAAATGAGCGACTCAACGACTTGGATGTGCCTGATCTGCGGCTGGATGTACAACGAAGCCGAGGGCGCGCCAGCGGACGGCATTGCCGCAGGCACCAAATGGGCAGATGTCCCCATGAACTGGACCTGTCCCGAGTGCGGCGCGCGCAAGGAAGATTTTGAAATGGTTCAAATCTAATTCTCGCGCATGGCGCCCTTCAGGGCTTGGGCTTCTTCACGACGGCGTAGCGAGCCAACGTTCGCTCGCGGGCGGCGGCATGGTCGACGATGGGTTTAGGGTAGTTCTCCCCTAAGGTAACGCCGGCGGTGATCAGGTCGAAGGGGTCAGCTAGCCAAGGGGCGTGTATGCGTTTGTCCGACAGCTCAGCGAGAACCGGTAAGTAGCGGCGAATAAACTTGCCCTGCGCGTCAAACTTCTCGCTCTGTGTCGTGGGATTAAAAATCCGAAAGTACGGTTGCGCATCACACCCGCTAGAACTGGCCCATTGCCATCCCCCGTTGTTGGCAGACAGGTCAAAGTCTATGAGCTTTTCCGCGAAGTAGTCAGCCCCCCAGCGCCAGTCTATGCCTAAGTCTTTGGTGAGGAAGCTGGCAACGACCATGCGTAAGCGGTTGTGCATGTAACCGGTTTGGTTGAGTTGGTGCATCGCAGCATCCACCAGTGGGTAGCCCGTTGCGCCTTGGCACCACGCGTGAAAGAGGGCCTTGGCGCTGGCGCCGTGTTCCCACTTGATGGCGTCGTATTCAGGCTTGAATGCGCGATCGACGATGCGTGGGTGGTGGTGCATCACCTGCATATAAAAATCACGCCAAATTAACTCCCCTAGCCAGGTGCTGGCACCCACATGGCCTTGGCTATGACCGGCGAAGGCATGTTGGGCGAGGGTGCGAATAGACACGGTTCCAAAGCGCAGGTGAACGCTTAGGTAGCTGGGGCCCTTGACGGCAGGGAAGTCACGCGTGTCCTTGTAGCGGGCCATGCGGGGCAAGAAGTCGGCCAACAAGGCCGCAGCGCCAGACGCGCCCGGCGTGATATTTTGTGCCACGAGGTCGACAGGCGTAAACCCCATACTGGTTAGTGAGGGCATGTCGCCCAGTGCCTTGAGGTCTGAGGGCAGGGCATCGGTTTGGGCCAGGGCGGTTGCGTAACGCTCGGTGGGGTAGGCCTTTAGGTAGTAGGGCTCTAGCTTCTTGAGCCAGGCGTTTTTGTAGGGCGTGAAGACGCCAAAGGGGCGCGATTGTTGCGTGAGGACCTCGCTACGCTCGAAAATGCATTGGTCTTTGTAGGTGTTGAGCAGGATGCCGTTGTGCGCAAGGTGCCCAAAAATAGCGGCGTCTCTCGCCAGTGCCTGTGGCTCATCGTCGTGGTTGGCAAATACCGCATCCACGCCCAAGGCTTTCGCCGTGCGCGGTATCGCTCGTTCGCTCTGGTCGTGGAGGCATAGCACGGGCTGGGCATTGGCGCCGGCTACCGCGCGTAGCTGGGTGTTGAGGTCCACCAAGCTGCTGTGGATAAAGGCGACGCGCCGATCGGTTGTGGGCAAGGTGTCCAAAATGGCCTTGTCGAATACAAAGATACAAAAAACGGTGTCGCACTGCTTGAGCGCGTGATAAAGCGCGGCATTGTCCGTCAAGCGCAGGTCCCGCCTGAACCACATCAGGCCTTTTGTGTACTTCTTTTTCATCGTGTAGATTGCTCGATTGGGTCGTGAGAGGGTGCGGATTGTCGGCAGCGCCCGCACCCCTTAAAATAACATCATGCCTACTGATTCTGCCGCGATTGACCTCACCCATCATTTCCTCATTGCTATGCCCGGGTTGGAGGACGACCTTTTCGCTCGCAGCGTGGTCTATGTGTGCGAGCACAGTGCGCGGGGCGCGCTGGGCCTGATTATCAACAAGCCGAGTGATCTGCCGCTGGCCGGTCTCTTTGAGAAGATCGCGTTGCGACTGCATCGTGACGACTTAACCGATGCGCCCGTGTTCCGGGGTGGCCCCATTCAAACCGAGCGGGGTTTTGTGTTGCATGCGCCCATGGGGCAGGGCGGTGAGTCGGTTTACTCTTCCACTTTGGTGATTCCTGGCGACGGCTCTGGCCTGAAGGGTGTGGACTGGCCAAACTCTGAAATTCATGTTGCGCTTAGCGTGGAGACCGATGACGATGCAGCGCCGTCCGCGCCGCCTGAAGCCCCAAAATATGGGCCTGCGCGCCTAGAAATGACCACCTCTAAAGACGTGCTGGAGGCAATGGCTGAAGGCGCAGGCCCTGCTCGGGTGTTGGTCACGTTGGGCTATGCCACTTGGGGCAAGGGCCAACTCGAATCGGAGTTGGCTGAGAATGCCTGGCTGACCGTGCCCGCGGACGAGTCGATTATTTTTGATACACCGCCTGAGCTTCGCTACAGCCAAGCCATGGGTTTATTGGGTTTGGATGCAGGCATGCTGCACGGTGAGGCAGGACACGCCTGATGTCCATGCGGCCACTACCGCCAGTGATCGCCTCCGATGTGCAGTTGTTCCTAGCTTTTGATTATGGGGAGAAGCGCACCGGTGTCGCCAGCGGTAACCGCCTGACCCGCAGCGCCACCCCCTTGGGCACGATCGCCGCGCAAGGGGACGCGAAGTGGCCTCAGATTGCCCAATACCTGAAAGACTGGTCGCCACAGGCCGTCGTGATTGGGGTGCCACGGCACCCAGACGGCGCCGACCACGAGAACACGCTTGCGGCGCAAAAGTTTGGCAGACAAATCGCGGGTCGTTTTGCCGTGACTGTATTCGAAACCGATGAGCGCTACACCACCACCGAAGCGCATAGCCTCGGTGCAAAGGATGCAGACGCCGTGGCCGCTTGTATTATTCTTGAGCAATTTCTTCGGAGCCTACCGTGACCAGCCAGTTTGATAACACCGTGCAGGCAGATGCCTTGGACGCAGAGGGTCTCTATCAGCAACTATTGACGGCGATACGCCCCTTGACGGCGACGGCAGACAAGCCCGTGCGTTTAGTTGGTATCGCCTCCGGCGGCGTGTGGCTTGCCCAACGCCTGCAGAAGGACTTGGGCTTGGCGGGGGAGTCGGGCGTGATTTCCAGCAGCCTGCACCGCGATGACTTTTCCAAGCGTGGCCTCAGCTCTATGGGGGTACAAACGAAATTGCCTTTTGACGTGAACGGCGCCACCGTGTGGCTTATCGACGATGTGCTGTACACCGGGCGCACGATACGCGCCGTGCTGAACGAGTTATTTGACTACGGTCGCCCAGCCGATGTGAGGTTGGCCGTTTTGGTCGATCGCGGTCAGCGGGAGTTGCCCGTTCAGGCCGATCTGGTGGTGGCTCGTTGCTCGGTGCCGAGCACGCAGTCACTGGAGCTGTCGCAAACGGACGGCGGTCGTCTAACCTTTGGGATTGAAACTGCGGGTTGAACGCCACAGAATCACTTTGCACCGCCACACTTTATTGCCCTAGCGCCCCTATGCGAACACAACGTAACCCCCAACTGAACGCCAACGGCGAGCTCATACACCTGCTCTCAACCGAAGGCCTGTCCAAAGAGATGTTGACCCACATCTTGGACACAGCCACCAATTTCGTGAGTGTCAGCGACCGCGAGGTCAAGAAGGTGCCTTTGCTGCGCGGGAAAAGTGTTTTCAATCTGTTTTTTGAAAACTCCACCCGTACACGGACCACCTTCGATATCGCCGCCACCCGGTTGAGCGCCGACGTGGTTAACCTAGACATCGCGCGCTCCTCTGCCAGCAAGGGCGAGAGCCTCTTGGACACCATTGACAACCTTTCGGCGATGGCCGCGGACATTTTTGTTGTCCGCCACAACGAGTCTGGCGCCCCCTACCTCATTGCGCAACACGTGGGGCCTCATGTGCACGTGGTGAACGCGGGCGATGGGCGACACGCCCATCCGACCCAAGCCCTGCTGGACATGTACACCATTCGCCACTTCAAGGGGGACTTTTCCAATTTGAGTGTGGCGATTGTTGGTGACGTGGCGCACTCGCGTGTTGCGCGCTCAAACATTCACGCCTTGACGACCTTGGGCTGCCCTGACCTGCGTGTGGTGGGCCCCAAGACCTTGGTGCCGAATGACATGGCACAAATGGGCGTTCGGGTCTGTAACGATTTGCGCTCTGGCATCGACGGTGTCGATGTGGTGATTACCTTGCGTCTACAAAACGAACGCATGAGTGGCGCCTTGTTGCCGTCCGCGCAGGAGTTTTTCAAGAGTTACGGCCTGACGCCCGAGCGCCTGCAGTGGGCTAAGCCCGATGCCATTGTGATGCACCCGGGGCCTATCAATCGAGGGGTTGAGATTGCATCGTCGGTCGTTGACGGGCCACAAGCGGTGATTTTGTCCCAGGTAACCTTCGGTATCGCGGTTCGTATGGCCGTGATGTCTATTGTTGCCAGCCACGAGGGCTAATGACTGGCCATGGCGAGTGCACCCCAACAACCGACCCCTTTAACCCAGTACGTGTTTTAAATCGCCTGAGCACCATATCGATATGAAGATTCTGATTCAATCCGGACGTGTCATCGACCCCACTAGCGGGCTAGAGGCCGTTCAAGACCTTGCCATTGCCGCTGGTCGCATTGTGGCGATGGGCGCGCAGGTCAAAGACTTTTCGCCCGAGCGTGTGATCGATGCCACCGACTGTGTGGTGGCGCCCGGCTTGGTTGATCTGTGCACGCGCTTACGCGAGCCGGGGTTCGAGCATGAGTCAATGTTGGAGTCTGAGATGTCCGCCGCCGTTGCGGGCGGCATTACCTCCTTGGTCTGTCCGCCAGATACTGACCCGGTCTTAGATGAGCCGGGCTTGGTTGACATGCTCAAGTTTCGAACCAAAAAGCTGCGTCAAGCACGCGTCTTCCCGTTGGGGGCTTTGACCCGTGGCTTGGAGGGGGAGGTGCTGACCGAAATGGCCGAGCTCACCGAGTCAGGTTGCGTGGGTTTTGGGCAAGCGGATGCGCCGATACAGAACACGCAGGTACTGCAACGCACGTTTCAATACGCGGCCTCGTTTGGTTACAGCGTCTGGTTGCGTCCGCAAGATTACTGGCTGGGTCAGGGTGTCGCTGCCAGTGGTCCGCTGGCCACGCGCATGGGCTTGTCTGGCGTGCCTGTGTCTGCTGAGGTGATTGCGCTAGAAACTATTTTTGAGCTGATGCGAGGCACCCCAGCGCGGGTGCACCTCTGTCGTATCAGCAGTGCCCGCGGGGTGGACTTGGTGCGCGCCGCGAAGGCCGAAGGCTTGTCCGTGACCTGCGATGTCAGCGTGCACAATTTGCATCTCATTGACGTGGATATGGGCTATTACGATGCGCGCTTGCGTTTGCAACCACCCGTTCGGCAACAGCGTGACCGCGACGCCCTGCGTGCGGGGTTGGCGGATGGCACTATTGACGCCTTGGTTAGCGACCACAACCCCGTCGAAGCGGATGCCAAAAACCTGCCCTTTGCGCAAGCAGAACCGGGCGCCACTGCGGTGGAGTTGTTGCTGAGTTTGGCTCTTAAATGGGGACGTGAAGACCAGGTGCCGTTGCAGCGCGTGATCGCGGTTTTGACGCAAGGGCCTGTCAAAGTTCTGGGTCAAAGTCTGGGAAGTTTGCAAGCCAGCTTAGGCCAAATCACCCTTGGTGGTGTGGCGGATATTTGTGTTTACAAGCCGGATGCCGCGTGGGTGGTGGGCGCAGACACATTGCGAAGCCAAGGAAAGCACACCCCCTTTGCGGGTTATGAATTGCCCGCAAAAGTAGCCACCACCATTGCCGGTGGCTATATTGCCTTTGACGCAGGCTGAGCGCGATGCGAGCAATCCCTGCGGCTTGGCGCATGATATTGGGCGTGAATCACGTTCTGCGCGGTCTACGAACCATTAACAAATACTTTGCCACGGCAACGCAAACCGAGCGTGACGCGATGGTGCAGGCGTGGTCTCTCGCCCTGCTTGAGCTGCTAAATGTTGAATTGGTCACCGATGGTGCTGAGCCTGTACCCGGCTTGGTGGTTGCAAACCACGTCTCGTGGTTGGATATCTTGGTGATGAATGCCGCACACCCCGTTCGGTTTTTATCGAAATCAGATGTCAAGAAGTGGCCCTTACTCGGCCGCCTGATTGCGGGGTCTGGTACGTTATTTATAGAACGTGCAAAGCGCCGCGATGCGCTGCGGGTGGTGCAGCAAATTACGACGTATTTACGTGATGGTCACCGCGTGGCGATCTTTCCCGAGGGCACGACCAACGATGGTATTCATGTGCTGCCGTTTCATGGCAACTTGATTCAATCCGCTATCGACGCCGAGGCGGCAGTGTGTCCGGTTGGGATACGCTACATGGACAAGGCCACTGGCCAACGCAGCTTGGCGCCCGCCTATATTGATGACGACACGCTGGTAGGCTCCATTTGGCGGACGCTACGCAGCGGTCGCATGGTGGCGCGGGTGCGCTTGGGTGAGCCACAACTAAACGTGGGACGTGACCGGCGCGTATGGGCGAGCGACCTTCAACGCGCGGTCGTCACCCTGACCGCTGAGTAAATACGAGGCCGTGCGACGTGCGGCTAAACCTCGGGGCGTCAGCCTTGGCTGGCTTGGCGGCGGGCCACCATCTTTTCTGCGCTGACTTTGCGGTCGGCATTGACCTGAGTAACCGTTGCCGCGTTGACAGGTGTCGCAGGTACTCTTTGACGGGAAGTTCCGACAGAAAATCTTGGCCGTAAATAATTTTGGTGGCCGTGGAGATGAGCGGCAGGTGGGCAACTGCCGTGCAGTCAGCGAGGCTGAAGGTATCGCCCCCAATAAACGGTGTGAAGCGTGCCAGCGATGCGAAGGCTGCAATGTTTTTCTTCAGTTGCGTCGCCGTCTTTTCCTTTAAGTTGTCACTTACCTTGCCGCCAAAAAACGCCTCTTTGTATAGGTTTCGCGCGACCAACTCAAGGTGTAGGTCAATGTAGGTGGCGAGCTCACGCACCTTGGCGGCTTGAAAGGGGTCTGCCGGCACCAGCGGGTGCGCGGGGTACTGTTGCTCTATGTAGTCGAGCATCACAGTGGACTCGCATAAAGCGCCCGACGGCGTCAGTAGGTAAGGCACCTTGCCTAGCGGTGAGGCATGGGTGTCAACCTCCGAGGTCCACACCTCCGACTCTTGAAACGGAACACCTTTCTCGAGCAGTGCCAATTTGACTTTGTTGTAATAGTTGCTTGCTGAAAAGCCGCATAAAGTGATCATGTGATGCCCGTTGGTTGAGATGGCTGGTTAGGAAGAGTGCGTGTAAACGATGCGATAATTTTGCCACGGAAGCAGGCTCTGTCGGCCCCCTCTGTGTTGCCCCCGCTTTGCGTCACGTAATGGCGTATCAATTTTTTTGAGGTTTTCATGCGCCAACGATGGTCTACTTTCTCGCTAGCCGCAGCGGTCTTTTCTGCACTGCTCACGGCGGCTCCCATAACGGTAAATGCACAGGAGATTGTTGTAGAAGATGCGTGGGTACGAGCGACTTTGCCAGGGCAAATGGCCACCGCAGCGTTCATGACAATTACGGCAAAAAATAAAGAGGCTACCCTCGTTGGCGCGTCGTCGTTGATAGCTGGTATCAGCGAAATCCATGAAATGAAGATGGCTGCTGGCGTCATGCGCATGCGCGCGCTCGCTGATGGTTTGGCGTTGGCAGTAAACAAACCCGTTGAGCTGACGCCTGGCGGCTATCACATCATGATGTTCGATCTGAAGCGTGCTGTCGTTGCAGGCGAGCAGGTGCCACTGACCTTGACGTTGGTTGACGCGGATGGCGAGAAGCAACGCGTACAGGTCAGTGCTCAAGTGCGCCGCTTAGGGGTAAATAGTGACATGCCCGCAGATCATGGCAACGGCCATGGTCA
>JGI20157J14317_10001662_pt1 | contig 20098 bp, 21 predicted proteins | sample COG_07_FD_14317 | JGI IMG/M metagenome (IMG submission 14317)
AGATCAATTGTTAAAGAAATCGGTTCACCAAAGCCTCTGCCTGATGGTAATTTATTAGCAGAAACAGAAAAAAACCTTCCATTATCAGCAAAAAATATGATTTTATCTGTACTGGATGCATGTACTTTAAACTTTTCTTGATCTCCTTCCCTATACTTTAATTCCACGTCATCGCCTAAATGTGTTTTTTGAGATCTTACCCAACCTTGTTGAGAAAGAATTATTGTAATTGGTTCTTTAACAATAAATTGGTCTTCGTCAAAATCTTCAACCTTCGGCAACTCTTGAATTAGAGTCCTTCTGTCACCAATCTCTACAAATTCTTTTTTTAAACCTTTTATATCTTTATATATCTGTTTCCATTGATCCTCTTGGCTATTAAGTATTTTTTTGATTTCATTTAATTCATTTTGTAAATCATTTAACTCTTTTTTAAGTTCAATTTCTTCTAACTTTCTAAGAGACCTAAGTCTCATATCTAAAATCGCATTAGCTTGAATTTCATTAATCGAAAAGAAAGAAATAAGTACTTCCTTAGGCTTATCTTCCTCCCTGATTATTTCAATTACCTTATCAAGATTTAAGTAAACTGTTATATATCCATTTAAAATATTTATTCTTTTTTCAATTTGAGAGAGTCTATATTGACTTTTTCTTTGGAGAATAATTTGTCTATGATCAAGCCAACTTTTTAGAGCATCTTTAAGTGACTTGACACCAGGAACGTTTTTATCATCTATTACATTTAAATTTAAAGAAACTCTTGTTTCTAAATCAGTTTTTTTAAAAAGAGTTTCCATTACCATCTCAGGTAATAAATTTCTGCTTTTAGGCTCAATTACCAACCTAATATTTTCAGCACTTTCATCCCTAACATCTGACAGCATAGGTAAAGATTTATTTTCCATTAATTCTGCAATTTTTTCTAACAATCTACTTTTCTGTATTTGATAAGGAATCTCATTAACAATAATTTGCCACTGCCCACCTTTTATTTTTTCGATAAACCACTTGGCCCTTAATCTAAACCCTCCTTTACCCTTCTTGTAAGAATCGTGTATAGACTCTATTGGCTCGACTAAAACACCTCCAGTTGGAAAATCTGGTCCTTTAACATAATTTGAAATTGTTTGATCTGTGGCATTAGGAAATTTTATTAAATGTAAAAGTGCATCAATCAATTCATAAATATTATGAGGTGGGATAGAAGTAGCCATGCCTACGGCAATTCCTTGAGAACCATTTGCNAACAAATTAGGAAAAGCAGATGGTAAAACTACTGGCTCTTGTCCTTCATCATCATATGTAACTCTAAAATCAACTGTATCTTTATCAATTTCAGAAAGCAGAAGTTCAGCAACGTTAGTCATTCTTGCTTCAGTGTATCTCATGGCTGCCGCATTATCACCGTCAATATTACCAAAGTTACCTTGGCCATCTACCAAAGGATATCTTANTGCAAACTCTTGAGCCATTCTAACCATTGAATCATATATGGCTGCATCACCATGAGGATGAAATTTTCCCATAACATCNCCAACAACTCTAGCAGATTTTTTAAAGCTTAAATTATGATTAAGTTTTAATTGCATCATTGCATATAAAACTCTTCTATGAACAGGCTTCAAACCATCCCTTACGTCAGGCAAAGATCTTGAAGTTATTGTTGACAAGGCATATGAAAGATATCTTTCTGATATAGCTTTAGAAAAACTAGTTAAATCGATATTTTCTTTTTGTAATTCTTTATTATCCATAATTTTCTTTCAAGTAATTATAGTTTTTCAATCATCTCAATTAACCTATTTCTTGANTCTGGCAATTTTACAATCTTATTATTATTGATAGTTGTAAATAATTTGTTTTTAAAAAAATAAGTGGTAATTTTCAGTCCATTTAATATGTCACTGTAAAAATAATAATTTTTATTTTTTATTCCACCTAAAAAGAAAGGTAAATGCAATAATTTAGGAGCATACTCACCTGCTCCTTCAAAAGTTACAGCCTTACCTGTCTTGGGGCTAACATAACAAAGATTATTTTTTTCACCTGTAACAGCACATTTGCTTAGATCCAATGAATATCCAATGGATGATAGCACACCTATTTCCCATCTCACATAACCTTCAACCCAAGCATGGTTTTCATTTTCATCAATTAATGAAATCAAATCAANAAAAGCGATGGTCGCTCTAAATATTTCAGAATAACTTTCTCTTTCTGGCAACAAAACATCAATCAATGAGCATGTAGACGACAAAGCTTGTAACTTTAACCTGTCGTCAAATATTTTTCCAGAAACGGAAGAAAGAAGTTCTATCTTATAATTACCGATTTGATCAGACAATCTCGATTTCCATGTAACATCAACAACGTTACCAGGTTGAATGTCAAAAGAGGTTTTTTTGTTTTTGTAATTATTAAACCAGCCTAGATGTCTACCTTGTTTTTCAGTTAGGATATTTAAAATTAAACCCTTTTCTCCATATTTTTTTGCCGACAGAACAATACCTTTATCTTTCCATTCAGGCATTATAATCTAAACCAATATTTTTATAATTAGAGGGATCTTCCATCCAATTTTTTTTGAATTTAACAAATAAAAACAAATGAATTTTGGTCTTAAATAGCTTTTCTAGATCTTTTCTGGAAAGAATACCTATCCTCTTTATATTTTGACCCGATTTTCCTAGAATTATTGGTTTATGGCTATTTTTATTGATGTAAATGGTTTGTTGAATATTTATACTTTTATCTTTATTAACATCCCATTTTTCAGTTTCAACCATTAAATTGTATGGCAACTCTTTATTTAAACTTTGAAATAATTTTTCTCTAGTAATTTCTGAAGCCAAAATAGATTGAGGTAAATCAGAAACGGTTTGATCATCATACATCAATGGATGCGAAGGCATAGAAAATGCCAAATATTCAACTAATTCCTTACAACCATTTCCATTTTTTGCAGAAATTAAAAAGGTTTTTTCAAAATTATAAAAACTTTTAAATTCAGATATTTTGCTCAAAAGTTTTTCTTTTTTTAACAAATCTATTTTATTTAAAACTAATATTATATTTACTTTAACTTTTTCAATTTTTTTAAGAATATCTATTGTATTATCGTCCAATGACTTTGTTACATCGTGAATAAAAATTACTTTATCAGAGTGACCTAATTCAGACCACGCAGCAGACACCATCGCTTTATCAAGCCTTCTTTTTGCAGAAAAAACACCTGGTGTATCAATTAAAATGACTTGGGATTGGGATTTGTCACTTAATGTAAAATTACAAATGCCTCTAACACAAAATCTAGTTGTTTGCACCTTATGTGATACAATAGAAATTTTACTTCCCACTAAAGTATTTATAAGTGTAGATTTTCCTGAATTTGGGACACCTAAAATATTTACAAATCCAGACTTGGTATTAAGTTTTTGACTCAAAATTATTGTAACCACTAGCTTTTAAATTGATTTTATTTTTTAAAATAAACAGTAGCTTTGATGCTGCTGTTTCTTCTGCATTTTTTAAATTAGGTCCAATTGCTGTGACTGATTTAAAATCTTTGATGCTAACAGATACCTTAAAAATTGGTTTATGTTCTAAACCAGATTTATCTAACATCTTATATTCTGGTAAACACCTAAACTCTTTGAGACAAAATTCTTGTAGTGTTGATTTAGAATGCTTTTCATTGTCAAAAGATGTAGGAATTTTATTAATAATTTCGTTCACTATAAACTTTTTAGATTTTTCAATACCCGAGTCCAAGTATATTGCAGCAATGATTGCTTCAACAACATCGCTTAATACAGAATTATTATTACTTAAATTATCACCCTTTTGAGTCATTATAAACTTAGATAAATTAATTTGTTTAGCATATTGTGCCAAAAAATCTTGATTAGCATTTTTTTGAAAATAATTATTTAGAGCACCCTCATTCGCATTAGGGAATGTTTTATAAAAATATTCAGCCAAAATTAACCCAAGAACCCTATCACCCAGGAATTCTAACCTTTCATAACTTTGATTTCTGGGATTATTCTTTTTAGATACATAACTAGAATGAATTAAGGCTTCTTTTAAAATATCCTCATTAATAAATTTATAGTTAATCTTTTTTTCAAGTTCAGAAATCAGCACTATTCTATTGCCTTACCAATCCTAGAAAACCTAATTGCTTTATGCCATTTCCAGAATTCAAAAATGGAAGCAGAACTGTTATGAGAAAAAAATATAATTTGAGCTTTACCAATTAAGTTTCTTTTGGGAACAAAACCAACTTCAGGACTTCGACTATCTCGACTATTATCTCTATTATCTCCCATAAAGAAAAAATGATTATCAGGAACCTTAAATTCGATTGTATCATCAAAAAGATCTTGATCACTTGCTTCAATTATCTCATGAAAGTTTAATCCATCGAAGGTTTCTTTGTATTGAGTAAATATTTTCTCATCACCAAAATTATTCTTCATGACACCAACATTAGACTTAGTTCTTTCTACCATTTTTTTATTAATATAAAGAACTCCATTTTTAACTTGAACAGTATCATTAGGAAGTGCGACCAACCTTTTGATATAGTCTATAGTTTCGTCACCTGGTTTTCTGAAAACAATTATATCCCCTCTTTTAGGGGATTTTTCAAATATCCTATCAGTAATTGGAACAACACCAAAAGGAAAACTATATTTTGAATAACCATAAGAATATTTTGATACAAATAAATAATCGCCAACTAATAAAGACGGTATCATAGAACCCGAAGGTATATTAAAAGGCTCAAAAAAGATTGACCTAAAAAAAATAGCTATAGAACCCGCAATTAGAAGTGTCTTGAAAAGTTCTTTTATAGAATTATTGCTTTTACTTTTATTAACATTCATCAAATAATCTCCAATAAAAAAAACTTTTTCAAATTAAATCTTATGCAACACCTTTTTAATTGGAGCAAGGGAAATTACAACAAATGCAAGTGCATATGGAGGCTCATCTGACATAGAAATACTAAAGTTTAAGTTACCTCCCAAAGATCTTTCTCTTTGACAAACATAGTCCCTTGTTTTACCTGAAAAAAACAAATAGGGTTGTCCATTTTTATCATTTAATATTTCCATTTCTTTAAAAAAAAGACCATCCCCTCTGCTAAAGCTTAAAGCTTTCCATGTAGCCTCTTTAGCAGCAAACCTTTTTGCTAAAAAATTAATAGATATTTTTTTTCTATTATTCAAAATATTGATTTCATTAGAACCGTATAAACGCTCAACAAACTTATAATTAAATTTATTATAAATTTTATCTATTCTATTAGCGTCAACAATATCTGTTCCAATACCTAAAATCATAATGAAGCTTCGTTAATGATTGTTCTCATTTTTTGAATTGATTTTTTTAAGCCATTAAAAATAGAGTCTGCAATAATAAAGTGTCCAATATTAAGCTCTAATATATTTGAAATCTTAGCAATTGAAACAACGTTATCAAAATTTAGTCCATGACCAGCATGACAATTTAAAAGGAGTTTTTTTGCTAAAAAAGCACTAGATCTTAATTTATCTAATTCAAATTCAATATTTAATTTGTTTTCAAAGGCGTTTGCATATGCCCCTGTATGAAGTTCTATAGTTTTAACTCCTAACTCTTTAGTCGCTTGCAATTGTTCTTCAGAAGGGTCAACAAAAACTGATATTTCTATATCTGTTTTTAAGATAGGATCAATTATTTCTTTTAAATAATTAAAGTTTTTTTTTACATCTAGACCACCTTCAGTGGTAATTTCTTGTCTATTTTCTGGAACAAAACAAATTGATTTTGGTTGGTTATTTAATGCAATTTCAATAGTTTCTTGTTTAGCTGCTATTTCTAGGTTTAATGGAACATTTATATTGTTTAATAAGTTTTCTAGGTCGTTTTCATTTATGTGTCTTCTATCCTCTCTAAGATGGACAGTTATTGAGTCAGCTCCTGACTGTTCTGCAATCTTAGCAGCTGCGATTACATCAGGATAGTTACCTCCTCTTGCATTTCTAAGAGTGGCAACATGATCTATGTTAACTCCTAATTTTATATATCTATCCAAAATCTACCTCTCGATTTTTTTCTTTTTTTTAAGTCTGGCCTTCTTAAAAGAAGAAACAAAACTATAAGTTATATAGTAGGTTGATACCCAAATAGGAATTGCTAAAATTGCTCCCCCGACAACCATGGGAATAAATATTTCATACGTTTGATTAACAATCATATCAAAATTAATGTTAGGGCTAAGATTACTATTTGGTTTATCAACTACAAATGCACCCACTTTGTATATTAANCCCCAAATAAATGGGAATGTTACAGGATTTCCAATTATTGTACCAAGTAAAGCAGCTATGTAATTAGCTCTGAGCAAATAAGCAAACATAATAGCTAACAAAAAATGAAAACCTAAAAGCGGNGTAAAAGATACCATAGAGCCACATGCAAAACCAGAAGAGATAGCATAGGAAGAAGCAGGTAATCGAGCTAACTTTAATTTATAATAGGAGACAAATCTTTTTGATTTATTATATAAAAATTTCAAAGACATACTAATTTTATTAATTTAAATACTCCATTCAGTCTTTGCCCCTATCAACGCTTTCTACAAATTGAGACAATCTCATAGCAGCTATAATTTGGTTAAGGTGATTTATATTTTGTACTTCTAAATCTATATTAAATTTATAGAAATCTAAGCCTCTGGATATTACTTGAATATTAGATATATTTCCATTATTTATGCTAATTATTTTTGTAACATCAGCTAAACTGCCAGGTTCGTTAGATAGTGTAGCTACCAAACTTCCTTTGTGAAATTTAATATTTTCTGCATCCCAGGATACTTCTAGCCACATTTCAGGTGTATCGTTAAATTTTTCTAACGCAAAACAGTCTAATGCATGAATGGTAATGCCTTTTCCAGTTGTTACTATGCCAACAATTCTCTCTCCAGGTAAAGGGTGACAGCAATGGGCATAATGTATAGCCATACCATCAACCACACCCTTGATTTTTATACTTTCTTGGGAATTAATTTTTTGTAGTTTTGGTAATTCTTTTTTTTGATTATCTATTTTAGGATATAAAAAATTCAAAACATCTCTAGAATTTATATTACCCTTTCCAATTTCTATTAACAACTCATCTAAATCTGAGAGGCCATATTCATTTATTATTTTACCAAGACTGGTTGCATTCATTCTTTTATTTTGCTGCCTATATTCTTTTTGAAGCAAAGCGGTTCCCAATTGTAAAAATTCTTTTGTTTCTCTTATTCTTATAAATCTTCTAATAGCTGATTTTGCTTTACCAGTAATACAAGTGTCTATCCATTTAGGGTCTGGAAAACTATTTTTTGAGGTTAAAATCTCTACCTGGTCTCCGTTTTTTATTTCAGTTGTAATTAATCTTTTTTTATTGTTGATTTTGGCTCCAACTGCAGCATTTCCAACTTCTGAATGTACGGCATAAGAGAAATCAACTGCATTAGCACCTTTAGGTAAAATAATTAGATTACCTTTTGGAGTGAAACAAAAAACTTGGTCATTATACATCTCTAATTTAGTATTTTCTAAAAACTCTTCAGGCTCATTACTCTCTTCAAGTATTTGTATAAGTTCTCTGACCCATTTATATTTTATACCTTCTGACCATTTAGCTCCATCTTTATAAATCCAATGAGCAGCAATACCATTTAAAGCAAATTCGTTCATAATTGATGTACGAATTTGAACTTCTATTTTTGTTTTTTGTGGACCTACCAAGCTGGAATGAAGAGATTGATAACCATTTCTTTTAGGAGCAGATATATAGTCTTTAAATCTTCCCATCACCGCCGTATATTCTTGATGGAGTATTCCAACACTTTTATAACAGGACGAAACATCATCAACGATAACACGAAAGGCCATAATATCAGACAATTGATCCATACTTAAGTTTTTACGTTGCATTTTCTTCCAAATAGAATAGCTACTTTTAACTCTTCCTGTCACATTACAGTTAATATTATTTTGATTTAAAAGAGTTTCAATTTCTTTAGCTATAGCCGGTATATTCAATTCATCTTTTGAATAAATTAATTTCAAACGCCTTACAATTGAATCTTGAGTTTCTGGCTTCACTATAGCAAAACATCTATCCTCTAATTCTCTTTGAATTGCATTAATACCAAGACGTTCAGCCAAAGGTGCAAAAATTTCTAAAGTCTCAAAGCAAATTCTAGATTTTTTTTCATAGCTTTTAATTCCATCAATCGTTCTGATGTTATGTAATCTATCTGCTAGTTTAACTAGTAAAACTCTTATATCATCAGAGGAAGCTAGAAGAAGTTTTCTAAAATTTTCAGCTTGAGCAAATCCAAACTTTAATTCCAATTTTGATAATTTAGTTACACCATCAACTAATTTAGAAATTTCATTTCCAAATTCTTTGCTAATTTCATCAAGAGTTACCTCACTATCTTCCACAACATCATGCAAGAGTGCCGTGATGATTGTCGCACTGTCTAGTTTCATTTCAATAAGGTATTCCGCTACTGCCACTGGATGAGTGAAATATTTCTCACCACTAGATCTAAATTGGTTTGAATGAGCTTTTTCAGATAGATAATAAGCTTTTTCTATTGTGCGCTCACAAACGAAATTATCATATTTAGAAATTTTACTATAAAGTTCTGATGCGGTGGATAACATTTTAAGAATAATACTAAATTCTTAGTATTATATCTATAAATAAATCCTAATTAATTAATTAAATATATAAATAAAATTTAATCTTCTTTTTTGAGTAAATCTTCAGATATGTCCTCAAAAGAATCTTCGTTACTGATATTAACTTGTGGGAAAAGTGTTTTATCTGCGGATTCAGGACTTTTAGACTCATTAAGATATGCAGCAAATTCTTCTTCAAGAGATAATTCTTCTTCTGAATTCTTATCTTCATTAATTAGATTTTTTTGCATAGATCTGATAAATCTTTCATGCAAGCTTTCTGCATCCACAGCATCGCATGCTATTTCTCTGAGAGAAACAACTGGGTTCTTATCATTATCACGGTCGATTTCAATTGGCATACCATTTGATATTTCTCTAGAACGTTGAGCAGCAGCAATAACTAAATCAAATCTATTAGGAATTTTTTCTATACAGTCTTCAACAGTAACACGTGCCATTTAAATCTCCAAAAAGGATGTTTATAATGAAAAACTTTAAAAAATCAATCTATTATTTAATTAAAAACTTGAATGTTTTGTCTATTTAGATCTTTTAAAATTTGACTAACACTTTTTTTATAAATGGGATGTATCCAATTTGAATTAATTTCAGATAATGGTTCCATTACAAATCTCCTGAGATGGGCCCTCGGGTGAGGAATAGAAATGTTTTCATTATCTAAAATTAAACCAAAACAATCAATTAAATCTAAATCTATTATTCTTGGTTCATTAACTTTTTTTCTAATCCTTCCAAATTTTTTCTCTATTAAATGTAAAATTTTCAATATTTCTAATTCATTTAAAAAAGATTTGGCCATTATAACTTTGTTAAAATATTTAGGTTGTGAACTAACTGGTATTGGCTCAGAAATATACCACTTTGATTGTTTTTCTATATATATTTTATGATCTTTTAAAAGATTAATAGCGTCATCACAGACTTTAGTGGGATGAACACCTTGTTTGTTAGTTATGTTACCACCTACAGCGATGATTAAATTATCATTTTTCATAAATACATAAAATTCATATCAAGTAAAATACTAGTGTTTCAATTATTAATTTTTAGTAGTCGGTGTTTTTCCCTATCCCAATCTCGTTTTTTTATTACTTGTCTTTTATCAACTTTTTTCTTTCCCTCGGCTATACCAAGAGATAATTTGGCAATTCCTTTTTGATTAAAGTACAAACTTAGTGGAACAACAGTACAACCTTCTTTTTTAATTTGACCAAAAATTTTATTTCTTTCTTTTTTGTGAATTAACAAACGTCTAATTCTTTTTGGCTCATGGTTTTGACCGCGCGCTGCAGAACTATATTCAGGAATATTTGAATTTATTAAAACAATGTGACCATGTTCTTCAGTTGCATAAGATTCTGCGATACTTGCCCTGCCAAGCCTAAGGCTTTTGACTTCACTTCCCAGTAAAATTATACCAGCTTCAATAGTATCGATTATAGAGTAGTCAAACTTAGCTCTACGATTTTCTGCTATTCTACCGACAGAAATTCCTTTAGCTTCATTTTTTTTCATGTATAAACTATTTAAATCAAAGCGGCTTTTTTAAGAGCATTTTTAACATTTACTTTACTAGAATCTTCAATATCAACTATTGGAAGCCTAGCTTCTGACGAACAAATACCCATTAAGGAGGCAGCATATTTCAATGGGCCAGGGCTTGTTTCGCAAAATAAAGCATCGTGCAAAGGCATTAATTTCTTATTTATCTCTTGAGCAGTTGTGATATCTCCTTGTTTCCAAGCATTATGCATTCTAGATAATAAATTAGGTGCAATATTAGCAGTTACTGATATACAGCCATGCCCGCCTGCTGCTAAATAAGCTAAAGCAGTACCATCTTCTCCTGAAAGTTGGATAAAATCATCGCCTATTATATTCTGTAATCTTGTTGGCCTTGCCAGGTCTGCTGTTGCATCTTTTACTCCTACTATAAGGTCATTCTTAGCCAGCTCAGCCATGGTTTCATCTGACATTTTGATAACAGATCTACCTGGAATATCGTAAATAATAATAGGTTTATTCGAATTTTTAATAAGTTCATTGTAATGGGCTAGTAAACCTGATTGTGTCGGTTTGTTGTAGTATGGTGTCACTACCAACAACCCATCTGCACCTGCATCACATGCATGCTTAACAAAATCAACAGCTTCTGCAGTTGAGTTAGAACCAGCTCCCGCAATAACCGGCACCCTCCCATTAGATTGCTCAATACAAACTTCAACAAGTTTTTTATGTTCATCGTGAGATAGAGTTGGTGACTCTCCAGTAGTGCCAACAGGAACTAAACCGTGGGTACCATTTTCGATTTGAAAATCTATAAGCTTTCTATACCCATCATAATCTACTTTTTTATCTTTAAAAGGTGTCAAAAGAGCAGTGTAAGAACTATGAAATATCATAAAAAACCTCGCCAAAAATAATAAAATTATTGTATCATAATCATGTGAAATAAATTTAACAAGACATACTATTAAAATGTTTAGAGGTAAACAATGACAGACCGAAAAGTTTCATTCAATGAAATAATGAATTCATCAAATAGATTGAAAGATAAAGTTGTTAAAACCCCTCTTTTACAATCTTCATATTTAAATCAAAAATTTAAAACAAACCTTTTTTTAAAAGCAGAAAATTTACAAACAATTGGAGCTTTTAAGTATAGAGGCGCTTTGAATGCCGTCTTACANCTACCGGATAATATCAAAAAAGTTGTTGCATGGTCTAGTGGTAACCATGCTCAAGCTGTTGCTGCTGCGGCTAAAATAACTGGCAGAGAGGCAACAATAGTAATGCCAATAGATTCTCCAAAAGCAAAGTTAGAAGGAACCGCTTTTTGGGGTGCTTCAATTATTAAATATGATAGAAAAAAAGAAGATAGAGAACAAATTGGAAGGGAAATAGCTAACAAAACAAATGCTGCTATAATACCCCCATTTGATCATATTGATGTTATAAATGGTCAAGGTACAACTGGCTTAGAATGTATTGAACAACTAGAAATTAAAAATGTAAAACCAGATATTGTACTTTGCTGTTGTGGAGGTGGTGGGTTAATAGCAGGCATAAGTACTGCAATTAAAGAAAAATTTAAAAATTCTAAAATTTATTCTGTTGAACCTGATAATTTTGATGATACAAAAAAATCTCTAGAAGCTAATAAAATAGTAATGAATTCTATGCGTGACAAATCAATATGTGACGCACTGTTAGCCGAAAAGCCTGGTAATATAACATTTGAAATTAACCAAAAAAATTTAACAGCTGGACTATCAGTATCAGATAAAGAGTCTCTTATGGCAATGCATGCTGCTTTCAAGTATTTTAAAATAATTCTTGAACCTGGTGGTGCAGTAGCCCTTGCAGCGGCCATTACCTCTAAAATTGATGTTAGAGAAAAAAACGTGCTAGTAATTGCATCTGGCGGAAACGTTGACAAGGATGTTTTTGAACAATGTTTTAAAATAAATACTATTTAAATCATTTATCTATAAAGCTTATTATTTTATTTTTGATAGGCCTTCTTCTTTCTACAGGCTCTTTTTGTTTATTTCCGATGTAGATAAATCCAGCAATTTTATCAGTTTTAGGATCTCCACCAAACTCTTTTAATACATTTTGATTATAAGAATACCATTCAGTTAGCCATTGAGCAGCATAACCTAAGGATTGTGCTGCAATTAATAAATTTGAACACACTGCACCACTTGAAAGTTCCATTTCCCATTTAGGAATTTTAGGATGGAAGACAGGTGTACATAGAACAACAATTACAATGGCAGCTCTATTTAACCTATTTTTTTCATAATCCAAATCATCATTACTAGCTTCAGGATTTGATAATTTATACTCTTTAGCAAGAATTTCATTACCAATTCTTTTTTTTGCCTCACCTTGTATTACAGTGATTTTCCATGGGTTTAACGCACCATGATCTGGAACTCTAAGACCACATTCTAAAATTTCATTTAAATGGTCTAAACTTACTTGACCATCATTCATGGCTTTAGCTGTGACGGACCTTCTTTTTTTTAAAAAATTTATTATTTCATTCATTATATAAAAATAAAAAAACTTTACATGTTAATTAAAATAATACAAACAACTATATTAATTACATTTTTTTTAAAGACACACAATGTATAATGATCCTTCTATAGTTTTAGTTATTATTTTAGCAGTACTGGCAGGTGGTCTTGTTAAAGGAACATTAGGTTTTGGAATGCCAATGGTTGCTTTACCAATAATAGCCTTCATAATACCACCTACAACAGCAATGATTCTTCTTTGTGCCCCCATTTTTTTAACAAATTTTTTACAAATAAAATTTAAAGAAGGGGTAAGTAGTTACAGATTTTTACCCATGTTTTTAAGTCTTGTAGTTGGCTTAATAATTGGAGCCCGATTAATCTTAGAGATAGATATAAACACCATTACTCAAATAATTGCTGTCTCAATCATTTTTGCTGCATTAGTCAATTGTTTTGGTTTCAAAATAAATAATATAAAACAAAATTATGAAAAGATCATAACTACAATTATTGGTTTTGGCTCAGGAATTTTAGGAGGACTTTCAACATTTTATGGTCCACCTATGCTTGCGTATTTAGTAGCAGTTGATTTGCCAAAAGAAAAATTTGTAAGAACTGTGTCTACAATGTATTTTATTGGTTCTTTTCCTCTTTATGGATCTTTAATTTATTATGGATTTGCAACAAAAGAAGATCTAATTTTTAGTTTGATTTTAATAATACCAGCTTTTATATCCCAACAGATAGGAACAAAAATAAGAGACAAAATTAATCATAAACAATTTAGAAATTTGGTACTCTTTACTTTAATAGTTCTAGGTATATCTTTGTTTTTAAAAACAATTTAAAGTTATTTATACAGAGACGATACAAGTTTTAAACTAATAGAAACAAAAGGACCAATAAAAACTGCAAATATAATGGTACCTATTCCTAGAGTTCCACCCAAAATCCATCCAACTAACACTACTGAAAACTCAATTGTAAACCTTACAAGACTTATTGGCTTACCATATTTTTTTGATATACCTGTCATTAGGCCATCTCTTGTGCCTGGGCCAAGGTTAGCAATCAAATAAATGCCACTTCCTAGACCTACTAAAAAAGTTCCCAAAAATGACAAAAATAGAGGGTCTAAAATATTATTTAAAAAATATAAATGTGGTATTACCCCGCCCATTGTCATCGCAATAATAAAAATATTCATTATTGTCCCAATTCCTGGTTTTAATTTAAGAGGAACCCACAATAAAAATACCAAAACGCTAATAATAAAAGTAGAAAGACCTATACCAACATCTATCTTTTCAGCAACACCCTCTGCTAAAACTGTCCATGGTGTTACTCCGTTATTAGAAATAACTAATACACTCTCTCCTAAACCGAAAATAAACAAACCAAAACAAAGGGAAAAAAATGTTTTCAACCTTGGTCTAAAAAATTCTGTTTTTAACGCACTCCAAGAGGTATGAGGAACTGAGGTAATAAGAAAAATTTTAGATAATGGTTTTATATATGTATTGATTAAATTCATCTAAATTTAATATTAGATCTATTTAATTCTTTAATATTAGTACAACCCATTAATTTCATGTCTCTCTCAAGTTCAGCTTTATACAAACTCAATGCTCTCTCAACACCAGCCTGCCCAGCAGAAGCAAGACCATAAAGATACATCCTTCCACCTGAGCATGCCTTTGCTCCTACTGACAAAGCTTTTAATATGTGAGTGCCTCGCTGAATTCCTCCCTCACAAATAACATCTATCTTATCACCAACTGCATCAACTATTTCTGCTAGTTGATCAAAAGGTGCCCTTGCTCCATCTAGCTGCCTGCCTCCATGATTAGACACCATTATGCCAGTACATCCTATATCGACAGCTTTCTTTGCATCTTCAACACTCATGATGCCTTTAAGAGCAAAATGACCACCCCATTTTGAACAAAGCTGTTCAGCATCCTTCCAATTCATTGATTGATCTAACATAGAAGAAAAATATGATCCTATAGATGTTGCCGTGTTCGTTCCTTCACTAACATGATCTTGTAATTGTGGAAGCTCAAATTTTGGTTTTGTAAGATAATTTATTGCCCACATTGGCTTAGAAGCAAAGCTAAAGAGGCTAGATAGAGTTAATCTAGGTGGAGAAGTAAATCCAGTCCTAAGATCTCTCTCACGGTTTCCCCCTGTGATTGTATCTACCGTTAGAGCTAAGACATCAAATTTTGCAGCTTTCACTCTTTCAAGCATACTATCATTTAAGCCTCTATCTTTATGAAAATAAAATTGAAACATTTTAGGTGTGGAAACAATAGAAGCAATTTCTTCAACGCTAACTGTGCCTAATGATGAAACACCAAACATGGTTCCAAATTTTTGAGCTGCTTTACCTACAGCCCTTTCACCTTCGTAATGAAATAATCTCTGCAAGGCAGTAGGTGCACAATAAAATGGTAAGTCTAATTTTTTACCAAATATTGTGGTTGATAAATCAACGTTTTCAACGCCCCTGAGCACATTTGGTATTAAATCTGCATCATTATAAGCTGCGGTATTTCTATTGTAAGTAACTTCGTCATCAGCGGCGCCATCTATATAATGGAAAATAGGTGAAGGAAGACGTTTTTTAGCTAATTTTCTAAAGTCTTGAAAATTATAACAATCATTTAAATTCATTTAATATCCTTTACATGGATTATGGTAATAAGTAGTTTTAAATAAATATTATTTAAAATAAAAAAACATATAAGTTTTTATAATTTTGTCTATTCAATTTTTTTTGAGGAAAATATAAATGAGCCAAATTAAAAGAGTTGAGATACACGAATTTAAACACATTGCACAAAATCTTGGCCTTTTAACAAATGCCAATACTATCGGTGCAGTTGGTTATGCTAAGGGTCAATCAATTGAATTAGATAAATATGCTGTTGTAATAGAAACTAAAGATGGTTGCAGAGGTGAATACGTTACTCATTGGGGGGGGAACCAAGTAGCTTGTGCACAAACAAAAATGTTGGCCCCTAAATTACTTGAATATAATGCAGTAGAAAGAGAAAAAATTTATGATGATTTCAAAAGAGAGTTAAGACAATTTGATCATATGGGTCATGGCCCCCTAGATATTGCATTATGGGATTGGGCTGGTAAATCCCTAAATTGTTCTATTGGTGTTTTATTGGGAGGTTATAGAAAACGTTTACCTGCATATGCAAGTACTTATCATGGAGACAGAAACGGCGGACTTGATAGCAAAGAAGCTTTTAGTGATTTTGCTCATGAATGTTTTGATATGGGATACAGGGCTTTTAAGGTTCACGGCTGGCATGAAGGTAATGCTAAAGAAGAAGCTGAAAATGTCCTACATGTTGCTAGAGAAGTGGGCAATAAAATGACTTTAATGCTTGATCCAGCCTGTCAATTAAGAACGTTTGCAGACGCTTTATACGTTGGAAGGGCTTGCGACGAAGCCGGTTATTTCTGGCTAGAAGATCCGTATAGAGATAGCGGTGTTTCAGCATTTTCTCACAAGCGACTACGTGAAATGTTAAAAACACCTATTTTACAAACAGAGCATATAAGGGGTATTGAGACCAAATGTGATTTTTTAATTGCTGGAGGAACTGATTTCTTAAGATCTGATCCTGAATATGATATGGGGATAACTGGAGCTATGAAAATTTCTCACTTGGCAGAAGCATTTGGAGTTGATGTAGAAGTTCATGCATGTGGCCCTGCACATAGGCATGTAATGGCTGCAACAAGAAATTCTAATTTTTATGAGGTAGCACTAGTAGGCCCAGACTGCCCAAACACAATGGCACCAGTTTACACATGTGGATACACAGATATGATAGACTGTATAGGTACTGATGGATGCGTATCTGTACCTAGTGGTGTGGGTTTAGGCGTTAAATATAATTGGGATTTTATTAAATCAAATACAACAAAATTAAGTGTGTTTGAGTAAATTAGAAATGCAAAATAATGATTTATTATTAATTTTAGGCAATCAGCTCTTTCCATTAGAGTATTTAGAAAAGACAAAAATAAAAAAAATTTTTATGGCCGAAGATTTTGGCTTAACGACCTATCATAAACACCATAAACTAAAAATATTAATGTTTTTATGGGCTATGAGGCAGTATAGAGACAAGTTAATAGAGAATGGCTACATAGTTTATTATTACTCAATAGATGATAAAAATTTCAAAGTTTCATATGAAGATAAATTACTAAGTATTTTAAAAGACCAAAAAATTGAAACGATCAACTATTTTGAAATCGAAGATCATTTCTTTGAAGATATTTTTAATAAATTCGTAATCACAAATAATATACAAACTAAATTGTTACAAAGTCCAATGTTTCTCGTTTCAAGATCTGATTTTTTAGAATTTGCAAACACTCAAAAAAATTTAATTAGAATGGCAAGTTTTTATCAAAAAATCAGGATTAAACTGTCAATTTTAATTGACGAAAATACAAAACCAATTGGAGGAAAATGGTCTTTTGATGAAGAAAATAGAAAGAAAATTCCAAGGGATATCAATGTACCTGAAACACCAAAAACTATAAAAGACAATAAAATCAATGATCTAAAGGAAAAAATCAATATTATATTTAAAGATCACCCAGGATCTTCTGATTACCTTTGGATGCCAACAAATAGAGAGGATGCTTTGAGTTGGATGGAAGTATTTTTTCAGACCAAATTTCATAATTTTGGAACATATGAAGACGCTATAATCGACAATAATAATTTCCTATTTCATAGCGCATTAAGTCCCATTATTAATATGGGACTTTTAACTCCAAAAGAAATTATTACAAGAGCTATTAATTATTCAAAAGAAAACTCTGTACCGCTTAATTCTTTAGAGGGCTTCATTCGACAAATAATAGGATGGAGAGAATTTATTAGAGGCATTTATCATTATAAAGGTCGAGAGGAAAAAAAATTAAATTTTTGGCAACATAATAGAAAATTAACTAAAGACTGGTATGAAGGAACAACTGGCATCAAACCTCTTGATGATGTAATCAATGATTGTTTGAAATATGGATATACACATCATATTCCAAGGTTAATGATTGTTTGTAATATAATGAATCTCTCAAGAATACATCCTGATGAAATTTATAGATGGTTTATGGAAATGTTTGTAGACTCTTCTGACTGGGTAATGGTTCCTAATGTTTATGGAATGGGTACATTTGCTGATGGAGGCATTTTTGCTACAAAACCTTATTCTTGTGGTTCAAATTATATACTCAAAATGAGCAATTACAAAAGGGATGCATGGTGTGATATAGTTGATGGTTTGTATTGGAAGTTTATGAATGACAATTTATCTTTCTTTAAAACCAACCCCAGGCTTTCAATATTGATAAAATCTTTAGAAAGAATGGATAAAGATAAGAAAAATTCAATTTTTGAAAAAGCATCAATATTTATAGAGAATAAAACTTCAACAAATTGATTTTTATAGTTTAATAATTTCCTCTAACTGGATAATTATTCTCCTCAGCAAATATAAGTTTAGCTGGAAAATCAGTTAAATCAGGTCTTGCCCATGGCATATTTGATGTATTAGCAAGATAAAGTGTACCATCTTCCCTTATTATAAATAAGCCAGGTTCGCAGAATATATCGCTTTCGGCTTCCTTAATAGACTTTGAAATATAAAGCCCCCACTTCCTAGCATCGTCTTCACTTAGGCCGTAGGCAATGTTAAGATTTTTAATTGACCAATCAGATTTTGTTTTAAGAGCTTTTTCTTTATTATCCATAGACACGGCTATGACTTCAGTATTAGATTTTTTATATTCTAACAACTGACTATCAATTTGCTTTAAAAAAACAGAACAAACTGGACAATGTAAGCCCCTATAAAACACAACCATACATTTAGATTTATTTAAATACATATCTAACGACCAAGTGTTTCCACTGATAGTATCAATATTTAAAAGTGGTGCCTTTTTACCTGGAATTATATTGCTGCTCATTAGATATCCTTTCAGTATATTAATATCTAAAATTATCTAACTAGAGTTTTTTTACAAATTATAAATTGTTATCTTGAGTATAAGTTTTACTAATTTTAAAATGATTTTTAGCTAATCCCCAAAACATAAAATAAATTAAAAGCGCCTCCGTGACATTTTTTAACCACTGAATTGGATATAAAAAACCATAGTTTATAATGTCTCCTCCAAACATAATTGTAAAAAAATTAAATATAGTAAAAACAAGAAAAAAATATTTACCTATAGGTACAAAAAAATATATTAAGATTATACTCGTTAAAGAAAAAAAAGACATGATAGCTGTTAAATACAATTCAAGTTTGTTATCAAGATAAATCGATAATAATCCCTGATTTATAAAGCGACTTAAACCATAATATCTTTCGAAATCAAAAATAGTTGGTATCAATTCCAATAAAATCGACAGAAAAACCATAAGTAAAATAGTGCGCCTGAAGATTATTTTATCAGTAAATGCATTATTAAAATTCATGTTTCATCCTGATTAAATGTAATCAATACATTAAGTTAACTTCTAACTAATTTAAAAACTCTGTTTAAATACATTGTTAAAAAAACTCCTCTTAAAATTAAAAATAAAAGAAAACATGAGTAGAGAGTTTTTAAATCTAGAGTAGTGGGATAAAAAAATTCTATAATTAAGCAAAAAATTAAAGATGATAAAATCATACAATTTCTCATTTCTTTAGCTAAAGTAGCTCCAATAAAAATCCCATCTAGTTGGAATGCTAACATTGAAACAAATGGGGTAATAACAACAAGTCCCCATAGATCATCAATCATTTCTCTTAACACCATTAAATCAGTAAACATAGCTAACACATAATAGTTAAAAGTATATAAGATTATTCCTATAAAAATTGAAAAGAAGAGAGCTAATTCAGTTGTGGTTTTAATAGACTTATAAATATTTTCTTTGTTTTTAGAACCAATAGATACTCCAACTGTAGACTCAGCTGAATGAGCAAAAGCATCTAGAGTATAGGAAGACAATCCAAAAATAACTAATAATATTTCCATTGACGCTAATTGATCAACTCCTATCAACCCTGCTTTTTTAATCAAATACGCTTGAACAAAAACTAGCAACATAGTGCGTAAAAATAAGTTTTTACTGATTGAAAATAAATTTCTAAAAGCTTTTAGGCCAAGCATTTTAGTTACCTTAAATAAATTAAAATTATATTGTTTAAAAAAATTTAAAAAAATTATAATTGACAAAAATAGACCAGAAAACTGAGCTAA